>Ga0224722_1000458_pt1 | contig 23658 bp, 21 predicted proteins | sample Balambano_FR1_Me_FD_161646 | JGI IMG/M metagenome (GOLD analysis project Ga0224722, IMG submission 161646) | Freshwater sediment microbial communities from Lake Towuti, South Sulawesi, Indonesia - Balambano_FR1_MetaG | ecosystem: Environmental > Aquatic > Freshwater > Lake > Sediment | place... | reverse complement strand
GAACTACCCTCCGTAGGACGACGACCAAAGGGGAGCGAGAGGGGCGTTTTCTCCTCTTTTTTGGGCTTCGGGGGCTTCGGCAGACGACCAAACGCTTCCAAGAGTTTGGTGCGAAGGGCTTCTGGCTTTAAGCCCTGAATCATCTTCGTCCCAATCGCAAGGGAGATAACCCCGCGCTCTTCAGAAACGACTACGACTACAGCATCGGAGACTTGTGCCATTCCTTGCGCGGCACGGTGGCGGAGATGTCCCTGCGCCGAAATATTCGTCGTTTCCGGCAAGGGAAGTTGACACTCTGCCGCGACAATACGCCCCCCACGAATCACAACCGCACCATCGTGTAGGGGGGTTCCGTGATGAAAGATAGTCACCAACAGTTGCTCTGTGGCTTCTGCATCCAAGCGCGTTCCTGTCTCTATCACATCGTCCAAAGAGGCTTCGCGCTCCAGCACAATCAATGCGCCGATTTTCAACGGAGCCATAATCCCGACGGCTCTGACGACGGCATCAATCGCCTCAGTCATATCCTCACGATTGGCAACCGGGAGTGCGCCTGCCCCCCAAAACTCTAAACGTCCCAATTTTTCTAACACTTCGCGCAGTTCGGGGTAAAAGAGAATCAGGATGGCAACGGGTCCCAACGGTGTCACCTGTCGGAGAATCCAGTTAACCGTGATAAGGGGGACAAAACTGGAAATCAGGAGAAGGGCAAAGAACACACCTAACCCGCTCAAAATCCACCATGCCCGCTTGCCCTTTGCCAGTAAAATCAACCGATAGATGATATAAGCAACTAATCCGATGTCTAAAATCGTCCAAGCGACAAGGGAGTAGTCAATGGAACGTAGGTTTTCGAGGATGCGGGCAATCACAATAACGCGCCTGTGCTGTCGGATTTTGCAAATGTTCTTTGCAACACAGCAACACAAAAAAGTATAGCACGGTACAGCGTGACTGCGCCAACCAAAGCGACATGCCGAAATCTTGATGAATGGGGTTAGCAGGGCATAGTCCGAAGCCAACGGGCGACATCACGGGCATGGTAGGTAAGGATAATATCTGCCCCGGCGCGACGCATAGAGGTCAGCATCTCCAAGACAATGCGTTGCTCCTCCAACCAACCATTGGCGGCAGCGGCTTTGACCATGCTGTACTCTCCAGAGACATTGTATGCAGCGACAGGAAGTGTGGTGCTATTGCGTACCTCACGTACAATATCCAGATAGGAGAGAGCAGGTTTTACCATGATAATATCTGCCCCCTCCGCAATATCTAACTGCACCTCTTTGAGTGCCTCGCGTCGGTTTGCCGGGTCCATCTGGTAGGTACGCCTATCCCCAAAGACGGGGGCAGAACCTGCCGCATCGCGGAACGGTCCATAGAACGCCGACGCATACTTTGCAGCATAACTCATAATCGCCGTTCGCTCAGAAAATCCATCGGCATCCAATGCCTCCCGAATTGCGGCAATCCGGCAGTCCATCATGTCAGATGGTGCAACAATATCCGCTCCGGCTTCGGCATGGCTGACCGCCGTTCGTGCCAAAAGGTCAAGTGTTTCATCGTTGCAGATACGATGACCGTCCACCACCCCACAATGTCCGTGGTCGGTGTATTCGCAGAGACAGACATCGGTAATCACCAACAGTTCGGGCAATTCGCGTTTGAGGGCTCGCACCGCTCGTTGGACAATACCTTTTTCCGCGTATGCTTGTGAACCGAGAGCATCTTTAGTATCAGGAATTCCAAAAAGGAGAACTGCTGGAACTCCTTCTGCCATTGCATCGGCACACTCCACCACCAGCGTGTCTAACGAGAGATGAAAGACACCGGGCATGGAAGGTATCGGGCGACGCAGATTGTGTCCTTCTGCGACAAACAACGGGTAGATAAGGTTGGCGGAGGAGAGGGTAGTTTCGCGAACCATGCGCCGCAAAGGGTCAGTGGCACGTAGTCGTCGGGGACGCGGGGGATAGAGTCGTTCCGTCATAGCAATACTCTACCCGTTTTCGGTGCGTAATCGCAAGGCAACACTCAGAACAACCTGTTCTAATGCCCCCAAACGGTACATCGCTTCGTCATACGAAAGAATATGTCGTCCGATAACGGTATCTGCCGGGTCGTGGTGCGGTTCGTCGGTGAGTTCTGCCACGGTTCCCATCACCCAAGAGAGAAAGGTGGGATGAACCCGCAGGATTCGTCCGGGGGCGCAGTTCAGAAATTCGATACGAGTGACGGCGAAGGGATACAGGTGCGGGGTGAGCCGTGCGCGAGACTCCTCCCAAACTTCGCGATGCAGGGCTTGTTCGAGGGTTTCGCCCCCCTCGACTCGTCCGCCGGGGAACGAAAAGCTGCGATCTTTATTTTCGACCAACAGTACCCCTTCGGATTCGGGCAGAAACGCGATGGCATGAATGGAGCGGATATAGACCGGGTCGGAGACAAGCGAAGGTTGCCCGGTGGTAAGTCGTACTCGTTGGGAATCTCCCCAGACCGATTCTGTCATGTGCCATGCACCGGGTGGCATTGGCACGCCGCGTCTCGCTTTCTTTCGTCGTGCGGATGTCGTTGCCATTTATCCATTATAACCGCAAAACGGATATTTTGGGGAAGGGAGATTTCTCCTGCAGGGAACCCTCGGAGTAGCCCAGTTCGCTCATCTTGACAGAAGAAGGGCTTCCCTGTTAGAATCTGCCTTAACACGAGGAAGATCAATCTCGTACCCCAAGAAGTGCCCCCAAGAGAGGCTGGGGAACACACGGAGATATGCGCCAAGCATCCGACACGGTTACACAAACCCCATCCCATTCGGCAGACATCGCAGAAGCCGAAACGACAGTGCTTGCGTGGCGAATCCATCGTCTCCGCGATGAACCCGAACGAATCCCGATGGTTGCGCTTGCCTTTGCAGGAGTGGCGGTGGGGGGGTGGTTGCTCTTTGCAAATCTTATCGCGGTGCTGTTGCTATTGGTTGTTTTGACGGGAACCATTGTCGAATTTCTCTTCCCCATAAACTACCGCCTGACCAACTTAGGGGCATACGCTAACTGCGGACCGTCGCAACTTTTTATGGCATGGGAGGATGTGAAGCGGGCAACACAAGGAAAAGAGGGGGTCTATCTCTCGCCGTTCTCCAAACCCACCGCATTAGACAGTTTTCGGGGAATCCGTCTGCGCTTCACGCCAGATAATGCCGATTTGGTGCGAACAACCTCCCGACGGCTATGGAAAGGGAATATGGATGAATAGTACCGAAGCTGACTCTTGGGAGGTTTGGAATCAGCCCCTGACCGAGGCAGAGCGTTCCCAAATTATAAGCACCGTCGCTGAGGCGATTGCGCGGCGCGGACTCCAGACCCCGGCATCGTTACTCATCGAAATGCACCGTCCTTTGGGATATATGGCAGGGCAAGGAATCATCCTATTGACTCCATTTCTTGCTCCCCTCTTAGGTTTGGAGCGGATGCAAACCCTAAATCGTCTCCTCGCAGACCCGGATACTGCCGACGAACTCCTTCTGAAACTGCAAGAAACCGCCGCCTCCCCGACATCGGAGGAGAGGAAGGGGGAGAGGTAACCGATTCATGGAACACGCGACGACCTCGGCACGAATTATACTGATTCTGTTCTCCGTGATTATTGTTACGCAGGTGATTCGGGCGCAACGTGGACAGCGACCCTTTATTCGACGTATTCCCGGTTTGACTGCGATTGAAGAAGCCGTGGGACGGGCTGTAGAGATGGGGAGACCCATTCTTACGTCGGTGGGAATGGGCGGGATTGACATTATCACCCTGCAAGCCCTCGCCATCGTCACTCATGTTGCCGGAGTTGCGGCGCGGTTCGGGCAACGCATTATCCTGCCGGTACGAAACGCCGCCTTCGTTCCCATCGCTGAAGATGCTATCTCCACAGCATATAATCAAGCAGGTCGCCCTGATGCCTTCTCCGAGCAGGATATTATTTTCCTTTCCGGCGAGCAGTTTGCCTATGCGGCTGGAGTTTCTGGACTGATTCAGCGCGAAAAGGTCGCGGCAACATTCCTTTTCGGACAGTTCTTCGCGGAATCGCTGATTATTGCGGAGAACGCTAATCAAGTCGGAGCGATACAGGTCGCGGGAACTCCCTCCACCACACAGATTCCGTTCTTTATTGTTGCCTGCGACTATGTGATTATCGGGGATGAATACTATGCCGCCACCGCCTACCTAACCCGGCAACCCACTATCATGGGGTCGCTGGTTGGGCAAGACCGAGTGAAAATGGCGGTGATTGGGTTGATTGTTTTGGGGGCAATACTACTCTCCTTCGGTATGCCTGTTGTCTGGAACCTCTTTTTTGATAAAGAACTGGCTACCCTCGCCGACTACTTTAAGCCACAAGGGACGTTGATACAATCGCTAGGGGCAGGAGGGGGCAAATAAGATGTTTGTTCCACAAACGGGGATAACCCTCTGGCTCTTCATACTGGGTGCATTAGTGGTGGGGGGCGGAGTCTTCTTCGTGCTGACACTGGTTCCCACTCGATTTCGTAAACCCCTCATCGCCGCAGTGACATTCCTTGCAGGGCTATTTTTCGCCTTAGAGTTTTTCCTGCCCGTTGCTACCGAGGGGGAAACCAAAGGTCAAAACTTCCTCACCCCATTTTTGAAACCCGTTTCGGCATGGACAACCATTTTGCAGGGGTTTGCTCTTGGCATCGGGGTCTACTCGTTGGTCAGTGTGCATCTTCGCAATATCGCTCGTAAACGAGAGGGGCGTGGTTTCTCCGTGGTACTCTTGGCGGCAATCGTCGCCATGGCAGTTCCCGCCATTTGGAAGGAGTACAACCCCGACCCGCGCCTTAAAGGCTTTTATGAAATCATCTACGACGGCGCGTTCAACAGTCTCAATGCAACGATGTACTCGGTGGTTGCCTTTTACATTGTCTCGGCGGCATATCGGGCGTTCCGCATCCGTTCGCGGGAAGCCACGCTGATTCTGATTTCGGCATTCCTCATTATGTTGGGGCAGGTGACTATAGGACAGGCGATTACCAACGGTATTCCCAATGAAGGTTTTGCCCGAAATTTCCGCATCGAAAATATCGCCAACTGGATTTTGACGCGGGTGAACTCTCCGGCGGTGCTGGCGATTGAATTCGGGGTTGGTATTGGCGCACTAGCAACTTCGCTACGTATCTGGCTTTCGTTGGAGCGTGGCTCCTACTTTGATGAGGAGTTGTAGCAAAAGACCATGTATCCCTTCTTACGACTTCTCATACGCGGACAGCGCATTGACCGACGGGTTCTCTATGTTCTGCTGATGACAGTGGTTGCCCTGCCGTTTGTGGTGGAGATTCCTACACCCAAACCGGCTATCTCCCCGGAAACTCAGAAGTTCTATGACACTATTGAAGCGATAGCGGCAGACCCGGTGCGTCGGGAGAAACTAGTTATCCTCTCCACCAATTTTGGTGCAGGAACACTTGCCGAAAACCAGACACAAACCGATGCTATTTGTAAGCACCTCATGAAGAAGAAATTGAAGTTCGCCATCTTCGCCTTTGTCGCGGCACAGGGGAGAGAGCAGGGTAAAATCGCGGCAGAGCGTGCGGCAACTAAGTATGGGTATGTCTACGGACAGGACTATGTAAACTGGGGATACCGTCCCGCCGATGCCATTGAACCTCTCCTCAAAGCGGCAGTGCGTGATATTCCCGATGCGGTAGGCAATGATATTAACGGAACCCCGCTTGCCCAAGTCCCGGTGATGCAGGGGGTGAAGAGCGTCAATGATGTTGGGCTGATAATCGAAGTGGCGGCGGCACTGACATTGCCCCAATGGTTGCAATACTATCAGCGCACTGGGGAAGAACCCATTCCCACGCTCTACGCCCCTACTTCTGTTATGGCTCCTGAAGGGTTCCCATTCCTCAAGTCGGGGCAGTTGCAGGGGATGCTTTTCGGTTTGCGGGGGGCAAACGAGTATGAGGTTTTAATTGATGAACGCGATTTCGGCAAGCGTGGGGCGGCATCGCTGGCGTACTCGCATCTACTGATTATTGTTCTGGTTATACTTGGGAATGTAGGGATGTTTGCACAGGCACGCTTGGAAAAACTCTATCGAGAGGAGAATGCCTAAGCGATGTTTGACTTCCTTGCCGATGCCAACACGGTTAAAGTTATCAAGATATGGGTAGCCGCTCTCTGCACTCTCGGTATCTATTCGATTTTATACAAAGAGAACAAGGTCTTTCGCTTCTTTGAGCATCTCTTCATCGGTGTTGCCACTGGCTATACCATCTACATCACTTGGAACGACACTCTAAAACCGCGTTGGTGGGTTCCGATGACTGAAAAGGGGGAGTGGTGGTGGGCGTTTGCTGTTCCGGCAGGACTGCTGTTCTACATGATCTACTCCAAGAAGAACGTCTGGATGAGCCGTCTCATCTTCGGACTCTTCTTTGGTGCGGCGGCAGGGCGTAGTTTTCAGGGGTTTGCCGCGCTCTACTTCCCGCAGGTGCGCTCGGCGATTAATGTCCCGCTATTCAACACACCAGAGTCGCGTGCCGCCGATGCCTACTGGCTGACCCCGTTCTCCTCTGCCGCAAACAACCTGCTCTTCTTAGCCATCGTGGTCAGTATCACGACGTACTTCCTGTTCTCCTTTGAGCAGAAAGGGAAGGTAATCCCGGCAGTTTCGCGGTTTGGGCGATATGTCCTCATGTTCGCCTTTGGTGCAATTTTTGGTAGTACCATCATGGCACGGATGGGCTTACTCATCGGACGTGTCTACTTCCTTGTCAACGATTGGATAAAAGGACTCCTTTTAGGTCAGGGGTAGCCCAAGACGACACTTCAAAGTCTGTCCTTTAGCATTTTCTCCATTCGTGTTTTGTGTTATGATGTGACTGACTATGAACGTCACACTTACCAAAAAGAGTACATGGGAGCAGGTACGTCCGAAGGTGACTGAGAACCATCTTCAAGAAATTCGAGACAGGGTGGTGGAGAAATTCCACCCCGAACGTCTTGTGCTATTTGGTTCCTATGCCTATGGAACTCCACACGCCAATAGCGATATAGATTTACTCATCGTCATGGATTCGGAGGAGTCTATGGCACGCCGTATTGCACGTGTTGCCCCGGCAGTGCGTATTCCTTTCCTGCCAATGGATTTGCTCATCCTTACCCCGTCCGAAGTTTCCGAACGCCTGTTACAAGGGGATACGTTTTTGAAAGAAATACTGAGCAAAGGTCGGACACTTTACGAGAACCCGATGGTTGCGCTCAATGTGGGATGAGTGGGTAGAAAAAGCCGAGGCGGATTATCAGGCGGCAGTCGCATTGAACCGGCGATGTGTCCGACCATTGCCCGATATTGTTTGTTACCATTGCGCCCACCGCGGATTCATGATTTGCCGACACTTTTAGACCTTTGTATTCTCCATGATCCCCTATTGGCAACTGCCCAAGCGTTCACAGATCAATTTAACCCCTACGGGGTACTGGTGCGCTATCCCGGCTTCGCCGTCAATACTGATGATGCAAGCCATGCCGTTGACGCGATGCGTCGTCTTCGCCGTCGAATGCGGTATCGCTTGGGTATATGATGGGGCTAAGTACGTTCAATCATACGAAATTTTAGGGTGTCTGTAAGGCGCGGCGAATTGCCACGTAAAACAGGGGGAAGAGGATTTCGTGGTGTCCGGTGAAGACGAAACCACGTGCGGCTTTGCCTCCCGATGCCGTGGGACGTTCGGCGACATTGACTAACGGGCGGTACTGCCGAATCATGTCGAAGACGGCATTAGTGAAGGCGACAGGTTTCCCCCCCGTCAGGTTGCGGGCGACGGAGAGGGCTTTGAGGAAGGTTTCCGGCATTACTACCGCCGAACCAAGATTCATCACCGCACCGCCGTCCAAATCGGCGATAGATTCTGCGAGGAGTTGGAAATCGCGTTGGGTGGCTTGTCCCATGAGTGCGCCATCCCATGTGGGGTGCTGGTGGATGATGTCATTCCCAAAAGCCACATGAACGGTAGCGGGGATACCAAGTTCGTAGGCGGTAGCAAAGACAGAGATGTCTTTATGGGGCAGGGCATTTTCCGAGATATAGCGTCCTACCGCCGCACCATAGCCCAAGCCATCGCGAGAACCCTGATTGACCGCCGTATTCAGTCCTGCCCCCGTCTCCTCCCAGTTGCCGAATTTCCCATCGGGAAGGTTTGCTCCCACATCCTCGCTGGTTTCACCAATCAGAGCCAGTTCAAAATCGTGGATAGAGACGGAACCGTTTGCCGCAAGATGCGTAATCACCCCGCGCCGCATCAGGTCAATGATCAAGGGCGACATTCCCGTTTTAACAACGTGTCCGCCTATCATTAAGAGAAACGGGCTACCGTTCTGCCGAGCCTCCGCCACCGCTTCCACATACGTGGGAAAGTCCTTGCCAATCAGAATATCGGGCAGAAGGGAGAGAACATCCAGCGAAGCCGGAGCGGTGTCTGGGTCAGGCAGGGGGCAAAGGTCGGCGCGACGTATCTTGTTGGCACGTTCCGCAAGGGGGAGAGTTTTAATTTCCGAAAAGTTCAGGCGCATGGTATTGTTCGCTACGTTATAGCAGACCGAGCGCGTTGATGCAATTCAGAACGGCAGAGAGCAAGGGAAACACCCCTAAGTTTAATCCTTCTTCTTCGTCCCCTGTTGCCCGACCCGGAGACCCTTGGGGGAGATTTTGTTACGGGGAATAAACAAGCCAGTTCCTCCCCCTTACGAAGCGGGAGGTTGCTCCCCACAGTTCCTCCCCCTAATCCCTCACCGGGGCGGTGCGAAGGGGGAGGTTAGGAGGGGGTTAAAAGAAGTGGCAGGGAGAGGGTTAGGAAAAAGGTCTAACAGGTGTGTCACCGATGAATTTTCTCAAATTCGCCGAAGAAAATGGGGAATTACCCGATTTCTTAACTTTCTCTTAACGTTTCTCGGTTATAATGCAAAGGTTATTAGATGTCGTTTTGATGGGACGATTCCCCTCGAAATGCAATGAGTTATAAGGAAGGATAAAAGAATGCGTTTGTTTTCCCTCCAAAATGGGGCAGTCAGCGTTGCCGTTCTTGCGCTGTCCCTACTTAGCGGTGTGGCAAATGCCCAGTTAGGCACATACGATTTTACAGGTGACCCCGGCAATCAAGCCACCGAACCACCGGCGACTGTTGCCGCGAACGCCTCCCTGAGTGCTTTAGTACGCGGTTCGGGACTTACTCCCAGTGGCGCAGGAAACAGTTTCTCCTCCAGCGGTTGGACAACGGGTGCTACCGTAGACCTGAACGATTTCTACGGATTTACGGTTGCCCCTGACCCCGGTTTTGGAATGGCACTTGCCGGAGTAGAGTTCTCGGAACGACGCTCTGGAACGGGGATTCGCAACATCGCGATTCGCACCAGTCTGGACGGTTTTGTTGCGGATATCTTTACCGCAACTGTCCCCGATGACACTCTGGTACGCCGCCAAATCGCCAACTTCGGCGCACCATTCGCCAACCTGACCACCCCAGTAGAAGTCCGTATCTATGGCTTTGCCGCAGAAGGTGCCGCAGGCACATGGCGATTGGGTATCTCTGGGGGTGCTGACAATCCGAACGCTCACCCGGCAAACCTGATTGTCAACGGCGAAGTTTTCCGCATCGGTGGTGGCAATGCCGCTCCCGAACCCGGCACAGCGGCTCTTGCTCTACTTGGCTTGGTCGGTGTGGTCGCACTTCGCCGACGCAAGTAGTCCTTCCTGATTCTCTCTACGACCCCTTCCCGTCCTTCGATGGGGAGGGGTTTTGTTTTTCAAGAGGGCTATGATACAACACGAGGAGATGACACCGTTAGAGATGACACCATTTGACTTTGTTCCCCGCACTCGTTTGATTTTTGGCAGGGGTGTTTTGGGACATTTGGGGACAGTTGCCATGGAGTTTGGTAAGCACGCCCTTATTGTCACCGATGCCGGGATTGTGCGAACCGGATATGCGGAAAAAGCACGTTCGCTGTTGGAGGCATCGGGAATAACAGTGACAGTGTACGACGCGGTACGGGAAAACCCCACCACCGAGGATGTGGAAGCTTGTGTTCAAGTAGCAAAATCTGCCAAAATTGACCTGTTTATCGGTTTGGGTGGTGGAAGCAGTTTAGACACGGCAAAGGGGGCGAACTTTCTCCTCACCAACGGCGGCAGGATGCAGGACTACTGGGGGCATGGCAAAGCCTCCCAACCCCTTCTCCCGATGCTTGCGATACCCACCACCGCCGGAACGGGTAGCGAAGTCCAGTCTTATGCCCTGATTGCCGATGCGATAACCCACCAAAAGATGGCATGTGGCGACCCTAAAGCCGCCCCCCGTGTCGCCCTCTTAGACCCAGAACTGACGGATACTTTGCCACCTTCGGTTACTGCTATCACGGGTTTGGATGCGATTGTTCACGCGGTAGAGACGGCGGTGACACGCAAGCGCACTTCCCTCTCACTACTCTTTGCGCGGGAAGCGTTTCGTCTCCTGATTGGGAACTTTGCCCGTGTACTGCATCTCCCTAGTGATAGCGAGGCACGAGGGGCGATGCTCTTGGGGGCTTCGTATGCCGGGTTCGCGATAGAGTACAGCATGTTGGGTGCGGCGCACTCGATGGCAAATCCGCTTACCGCACATTTTGGAGTGGTGCATGGACAAGCCGTGGGTATGATGCTTCCCTCCGTAATTCACTTTAATGCGCTCGCCCCAGAAGCAAAAGACGGATATAAAGACCTATTGGTATCGTCGGGGATGGCATCTTCGGGAATTTCGGGCGAGGAAGCGGTAGAGCGGTTGGTTGCAGAGATTGTTCGTTGTCTGACTCTAGCAGGAATCCCGCAAACTCTTGCCGAATGTGGGGTTACTGAGGAGGCGATACCGACTCTGGCGCACGAGGCTTCCCGTCAATGGACGGCGCAGTTTAACCCACGCTCCCTCACCGTTGAGGATTTTACAACGCTCTATCGCAACGCACTGCACTTCTAAGAAAATCGGAGGTTAAGGATGCGAACACCTACCAACCTGTTTATCTCACTCACTCTGGCTCTCCTGCTCGGTTCTACCGCTTTGGGACAGGACTGGTCAAACTGGCGTGGACCGAACTATAACGGTTCTACCACCGCCAAAGACCTGCCTGTTCAGTTCTCCCCCACGCAAAATGTCAAGTGGTCACTGCCCCTGCCCGGTCCGTCGGCGGCAACTCCCATTATCCACGGCGATAATGTTTTTGTCTCCAGCACCGATGTCAAAAACGATACATTGCTTGCTCTCTGTATAGACCGAAAGACAGGCAAGGTGAAGTGGCAACACGCGGTAGGGTCGGGCTACCGTGCAGGCGGTGAGGGAAGCGGGATTCAGCGCGATAACCGTAGCACCTACTCTGCCCCCTCCCCAGTCACTGATGGGAAGTTAGTAATCTTCTTCTATGGTAACGGAGACCTTGTTGCGTTCGACATTGCCGGAACGAAAAAGTGGCAACGCAATTTGCAACAAGACTATGGCGATTTTGCTTTCCAGTGGACGTTTTCCAGTAGCCCCCTTCTCTATGAGGGCAAACTCTATCTGCAAATTCTTCAGCGCAATCAACCCGTCGGGCGACGTGGTAGCGAAAGCCCGTCCTCGTTTCTGCTGGCATTGGAACCAAGCACGGGCAAGGAGTTGTGGAAGCATACCCGTCCTGCCCCCGCGATTATGGAGTCGTTGGAAGCCTTCACCACCCCTATTCCTCATGTCCACAATGGCGAGAAGCAGATTATCATTGCTGGTGGAGACATTCTGACTGGGCATGACCCGGCAACAGGCAAAGAACTGTGGCGATGGGGGACATGGAACGAAGGGCATCGAATCCCACACTGGCGGTTGGTTCCTTCCCCGGTTGCCGGAGATGGCGTGGTACTGGTTTGCGCCCCGAAACGCGCCCCGGTCTATGCGGTAAAGTTGGGCGGCAGTGGGGACTTAGGAACGGCAGGATTAGTCTGGCAGAGTGAAGAGCGTAACCCAGTCACCAGTGATGTTCCGACTCCTGTCTTCTACAACGGTAAGTTTTATGTTCTTAGCGATGTCCGTAAATCCCTCTCCTGTGTAGACTCTAAGACCGGGAAGCCGATTTGGACGATTGAGACACCGGGACGTGAGATGTACTGGGCTTCTCCCACCGGAGCCGATGGCAAAATCTATATGATGAGCCTTGCGGGGGAAGTGATAGTGGTGAACGCGGAGGACGGCAAAATCCTCGCGAATAATGTTATGGAACCGGAGGGACAGGAGATTCGCTCTTCGATTGCTGTCGCTCATGGCAACCTATTTATTCGCACCAACGACAAACTCTACTGCATCGGCAAGTAACGAAGTTCCCCTTCCCTTTTAGAGAGGGAATCAAGGTCAACCGCGTCCGTGAGGACGCTCAACCACAGGCATTTAGGCGTGGGTTTTAACCCACGCCACAAAACCCACGCCTTACCCCTCACCGGGGCGGTGTAGGGGAGGGGGCAGGAAAAGAGGTTCTACCGAAACTCTCCCCCTAAGCCCACCAGTGCCTCGCGCACTTGGGTCAGCGCAGTTTCGACTTCGGTATCTTTCAGGGTTCGTTCCGGGGAGCGGAAAGTCAGCCGTAGGGTAAGCGAGCGTTTCCCCTCCCCCAGATTTGCTCCCGTGTAGATGTCTGTCAGTCGGAGCGATTCCAGCAACTCTCCTGCCGCCCCAATGACTACCCTCTCTATCTCAGCATAGGGGACATCCGCCGCAAAGACGGGCGCGAGGTCGCGAGTTACTGCCGGGAAGCGCGGCAGAGGAACATAGTGCACCGCCAAATCTCCGGCGAGCCGCATTATCACATCCCCATCTAAATCAAAGAGACAGGTGCGTCGCGGCAACTCCTCTGCCTCAATCACGACACTATTCAGTTCCGCGACTGTTCCCAGCACTATCTCTCCCGCAGAAATCGTAGCGGTTCGTCCGCTATGGGTCAGTGGGTGCGTGGCAGGTGTAAAAGTAAGTTCACCGATACCGAATGCCGCGCAAAGGTCTTCGACTACTCCTTTGGCAAAATAGAAGTCTGCCGGGTAGGCATCTCCTTTGATTGCCCAAGCCGACGGCATTGCAGACCCGGCAATCACCCCGGAAATACGTAACGGTTCCTTGTAACCGCCCCCTTCTGCTTTCTGGTAGACCGGTCCCACCTCAAATACGGCAATATCGCGAATCCCGGCGGAAAAGGCACGCGAGGCAACACGGAACAGGTTCGGGAGAAGCGATTGACGTAGCACCGAGTGTTCCGGGGCAAGCGGCAACCGAACCGCAACCTGACTCGCTTTCTCCTCTTCGGAAGCCAACACAAACGGAGATACCAACGAGTGGGACTGTACCTCGGTCAAACCGGCACGAATCAGCGACTCTTTCACCCGACTGGTAAAGCGTCCCCGTGGCGAATCGCTTCCCTGTGGCTCTTGCACCGGAGGATTGGTTTCGGGCAGGTGAGCATATCCGAGGGCAATCCGCCCAACCTCCTCGGCAATATCATCCTCAATATTCAGGTCTACTCGCCAAGAGGGAATCACACAGTCTAATGCCCCGGCAGACCGCTCCACGGAGACCCCCAAGCGTTCCAGTGCCGCAATTGCCGCATCGCGGTCTACATCGGTTCCGAGCAGATGACGAATTCGCTCCATCCGTGCCAACACTCGCACCGGGGGAATCTTTTTTCCAACGACATCCCGAAGACCGGGCAGTGCCTCTCCTCCTGCCACCTCGACAATGAGTTGTGCGGCACGCTCGGCGGCAAGCGGAACCATCGCCGGGTCTACATAGCGTTCAAACCGATAACTTGCCTCGGTTTTTAAGCCCAATCGCTTGGAGGTTCGTCGAATAGAGTACCTGTCAAAATGCGCGGATTCCAGCAGGATATTGACCGTTTTCTCCGAGATTTCGGTAGGTGCGCCCCCCATCACTCCGGCAACCGCAATCGGCTTTTCTGCATCACAGATACAGAGGGTTTCGGCGGGCAGGTCACGCTCCACCCCGTCCAGAGTCGTCACTCTCTCGCCCGGCTTTGCCTGCCGTACCACAATTTTTCCGTCGGGAATCGTATCCAAATCGAAGGCGTGGAGAGGTTGTCCCAGTTCGAGCATCACATAGTTGGTGATGTCCACCACATTGTTAATCGGTTTGTATTTGTCACCGAGTGCCGCCGTGAGCCGCTCCTGTAACCATGCGGGACTGGGTGCGATTTTCACCCCCCGTAAAATCTTTGCGGCATAGCGTGGGCAGTTTTCTGGGTCTTCGATAGTGACCGATGCTGGGAACCCTTCCTCTGCCGGAGTAACCGTCACACCGGAAACGGACGGCATCGGTAGCGCGAGTGCGGCGGCGGCTTCGCGAGCCGTTCCCAACACCGAAGCCCAATCCCCTCGGTTGGGAGTAATTTTGGTAAAGAATGTCGGTCCGTTAGGAGTTTCCAGAATCTCTTCAACTTCCAGACCTGCCATTGTCAGGGTATCGGCAAACGATTCCAAGCCTCCCCTGTCTTCAGGAACCGCCACAAACTCACGTAACCATGCCACCGGGATTCGCATACCGCTATTACACCTCACCCAAGAGTACGCCGGGAGTCAACGTCTTTTTCGTTCCCTAGCGATTCGGTAGATTGTACCATGTTCCGCACCTTAGAAAATTGTCTTGCGGGTTGCCCGCTCCTGCCCCACAACACCGTGTTGTGCGAGTGGGTTGTGAGTCCCCCGACGAAACGTTGTTTCGTCTGAGGGGGACTGGGAACGGGTAGCCGGGACTTCCGTCCACGGCAACACGGAAGGATACGAATGCGAAGAATAAAACGAGGAGGCAGTTCGCCTGATGGGAGTGTGAAGTTCTTGGCAGAGGGTGAAAAAATTGAAGCCCTTCTTCCGTTTGGTTGTCCAAGTAAGCAGAGAGATACCAAAGTCGGTATCTCACCTCGATTTTACGGAGGAACAGGAAATGTCACACACAACGCCGTTCACGGCAGTTTTAGGAATTGGTTTGCTTTTGGGAACAATGGGGTTCGCATCCTCAGCGAATGCGGCTTCGGGGAGTATTCTTTGGCGAGGGTATGTAGATAATGTCACCCGAATTACTATTCGCGACGGTTCCGTTCGTGATACCACCGTTTTTGGACGAGACGCGCAAGGGGTGAATGTTCGCTTTCAAGGAGATACTTTGTGCCGCTTGGAGAATGTACGCTTGGAGACCGTTCGCGGACGTGGCACGATAGAACTGGTGCAGAGTCCCAATAGTCGAAACAACTACACTGCGATTGTTGAGGTGCGCGACTTACAGACAGGGGCTTCGAGTTACGAGTTTCGCCTGAATTGGAACGATAATCGGGGTAACAACCCGTGGGACAATCGGGAAGAGAACCGTTGGGATAACCGTCCTAACCCCGGACCGTGGGGACCCGGTGGCAGACCCGGTAACGACCCCGATTGGAACAGTGACCGAAGTAGGGAAGAAGAGCGTGCCTACCAGAAGGGATACGACTTAGGGAGACGCGACTATGACCGTGACCGTCGCCCGGAATATACCCGGTATCGCTCCTACTACAATCCCCGCACCGAGGAGGCGTTCCGAAGAGGCTATCTGCGCGGATATAGTAGCATTCTGCGTGACCGCTATGACCGAGACCGACGAGACGGACGATGGGATAACCGTCGGAGTGAGAATCGCCCCACCGATGACCGTCACAATGACAACCGTCGAAACGACAACCGTAAAGAGGACGGACGGCGCGACGATTAACCGAACTTCCCCTCTCTTTCCTCCGCGACACGCAGGGTTGTTAGGGAAAGAGAGGGGAAAGTTGGGGCGATTTGATGTAACTGTTTGCACCGCCGTTGCTGTTCCGTGTATAATCGCGGGAGATACCCCGTCCTCGAATGGATGACAGCAACACCCATGAAAAACTTCCAAGTACGCTATTGGTTTGAAAGCAACTCCGGTGACCGCTCTGGTGAGTATATTGTTGAAAATGTTAAAGCCGCCTCTGCACAGGATGTCGCTCGGTATGTTGAAGGCAACTTAGGCAAAAATGTGTTTATCATTGAACCCGTCACGGGTCCGGCACAAGATGGCGGATTGGTGCTAGTACACTCCCCTCAAGTACGCTTTGTGGAGGTTGTTCCCACAGGCGCACACCACTTATAGGAAGGAGAGGGACGGAGTGCCACGACTTTCGCGCCGTACCCTCCTTTCTCTCCCGGCACTTTTGCCGGGATTGCCCTCACTCGCCTGCACCCCACATCGCTCCGAAGCACCTGTAGCTGGTTCCCGCGTGATGGTGGTTATCAATGCGAATAGTGTGGAGAGCCGTACCATCGGGAACTACTATGCGGAGAAGCGGCAGATTCCCCTCGAAAATATCCTTCGCGTGACGTGCGTGACAAAGGATGAGTGGAAACGTATTGAGTACCAAACGCAACTGGAAACCTTTGTACGACAATACCTAAATCGGAACCCGGCGATTGACTTTTTGGTACTGACTCGTGGAATCCCCTTTCGTATCTCCGATTTTGGGGTGGAAGGGGGGTATTCGCCGGACAGCATCTTGACTACGTGCCTCCTGCCCGAACGTCCGAAAGAGATACTCCCCAATCCCTACAAGGGAAAGGCTGAACCCTTCTCCCGACAAAAAACGGGTCTGGTTCTGGTGACACGCTTGGATGGGACATCCGTGGAGACAGCGAAAAAACTGGTGGATTCGTCGGTCAATGCCAAGCCTGTACTCGGACCATTTTACCTCCGCGATTCATTTGTCTTGGGGATGCAACCCGCGCAGAAGATGCTGACCGAAAAAGGGTACAAAGTGGAGTGGATTTCCGGTTTTAACAACGCGAAGTACCCACAGTACGAGGGGAGTGGGGGACCGTTTATGTGCCATTTTGGAGCCGGACCGCATGATACACAGTTCACCGAAGAAGAGTATGCGGCGATTCGGTTTCTGCCGGGAGCACTGGGAGAACTCACTTGGTCGGCAAGTGCGGCAGGGTTACGCAATCGAAAAAGCCAGGGAAATATCGCGATAATGGCGGAGAATGGCGCGGCAGGGGTGATGGGTTTTGTTAGTGAACCGTATGCCGATGCTATCTCAGACCCCGCGATTGTATTGGAGCGGTATACCCGTGGCTACAATCTGGCAGAATCGTTCTATATGGGTAGTCCCTTCTTGCACTGGAAGAACCTACTCTTAGGCGACCCCCTCTGTGCACCGTATACCAAACCGGGGCAGACTCTCCCTTCTGCGGCAAAAGCGGTGTAATATTTGGCACGTTGCGGATTTCAAGAAACCTGTTGGTGTGGCATAACGTAGATAGAGAACAAGGAATGTTCCTTGGAGGTAGCCCGTGTTGCGCCATGTTCATAAAACCGAACAGCAGACAGAAGGAACGAACCCCTCCTTGAATTCGTGGTCAGAGGCGGAACGTCAGGTTCTTGCACGCGAGACCGAGGCGACACAACAGCATCGGTATCAACGGGTTGTGGGGCGACGGCAAACTTCACACCATGCCTCGTATCGGGCAACCCCCAAGCGATTCCTCTTTGGGGCGACTCGCCGGGAGCGGCTGTTGGCGGCTTGGGTTCCGATTTTCCACGGGTTCAACCTGTTCTTAATGGCACTGTTCCTCAAAAATGCCCCCTCTGAGTTAGGACTGCTGTTGGTTCTGGTTCTTCCGCAGATGCTCTCTGCGGGAGTGGGAGCCATGGTAGGAAAGAAGCGGCTTGCGGCACTCTCTGGAGCGTTAATCAATGCGTTTAGTGTCATTGGGCTTGCGGCAGCAAACCTGATTAGTTATGGTAAACCCATCTCACTCAAAGGGGATGAGGTATGGTTCTTTGCCTTTTTGGTGCTTATGGGGGTGATAGCAGGAGCAAGCACCGCCGGAATGCGCCAAGCACTACGTCGCCGTTCTCAGAAGCGTTCCTCGCAGTGATGCCAGTGAGAAACCTACATATAGCGGATTCGTCCCACGGCGGAAGCCACGGTCAGCACTAAAGCAACCAAGTAGACTCCGGCGAAAAGGGGATTGTCCATCAGTGACAGCACAGTTCCGGTAATCAGGAGGACGATTGCTACCCCTGCCGCAAGCGTGACCCCAGTAATAATCTCCAGAGGAAGTCCGCGTTTTCGTCCCGCCGTCAGCCACACTAAATGCCCAACAAACCCACCCAACATTGGACCCACAAAAATCGCCATGTAGAAAAAGGCACTTGCCAGAAGATTGAGGAGAAACCCGGCTACCATTCCGGCAATCAGTCCGACAATTCCGGCAAGGACAAGGCGTTGCGTTGTAATTTGGTAGACATGGGAACTTCGGTTGGAGGCACAGTCACGACAGAGCATCCCCACCGCGCCGGGAACAGCGCAGTCTGGGCAGATGGGAGTAGTGCAACGGCTACACGATAGTGCTGTTTCGACTTTTGGGTGGCGGGCGCATTTCATGGGCGTTTCTCCATGGGGGTGGTCGGTGTGGGCGATGTATTCGGCAGAGCCATACGTTTCAGTTCCGTCAGAAGGGCAGTGGCTTCCTTATCGGACGGGATCAATTTTACCCAATTTTCTAAGCGTTGTATCCCCTCTTGGCGTAAGTCGGTGGTTGCTGTAGGGGACAGCAGGGACTTGGCGCGTGCCAGAGTTGCTATGCGGTTCTTGGGGTACTTTTCTACTAGGCGTTGGGTAAAACTCAGATAGGCTTCTGGGGTTTTCCTCTCTTGGTGAACAAACTCTACCGCAAGAACCGCCGTCTCATGGGGGCGGATTTTATCGGCGAGTGCCAACGCTTCCACAAACTCTACCGCCTTCTGTGGCTGATTTTCCGCTGTTCGCGCCCGAATCAAACCGCGAAGCACCTCCCCATTGCGAGCATCTACCACTAACGCATCTTGGAAAGCGGTTGCAGCCTCTGCCCATCGCTTTTGCCGCTCGTAAAAGCCCCCCAAAACAGCATATGGAACCGGGCTTTTGCGGGGTTTACTATCCTGCTGTTGTACCGCCTCTTTAAGAACCGTCTCTGCATCGCTCAGGCGGTTTGCTTGCTCCAACGCAGTAGAAAGCACAAAACGAACCGCATCCGAATCCGGTTCGGCACGATGTAACCGTTGCAGTTCGGCAAGGGCATCATCGTTGCGGTTCTTGTCTAAATAGAGACGTGGCACAATCAATTGATACTCAATTCGGTTCGGGTCTTCGTTCTGGAGAGTAAGTTGCCGGGCTTCGGTCAGGGCATCCTCATAGCGTTTCTGCTGTCGTAAGGTCAGGGTTAACTGCCAGCGTACAGGGTTATTCTTCGGGTCTAACTCCAAGAACCGACGATAGAGAACCACGGCTTCATCGGTTTTCCCCTCTTCCAAAAATAGGTCGCCCAAAAGCAGGGTGGCGGGTGCATAGCGCGGGTCCGCAGTCAGGGCTTTTTCGTAGCAGGTACGTGCTTCGGCAGTTCGCTTCTCGCGCTGATGAATCTGTGCCAACCCAATCCAACTGGCTGTGTCTTTTGGATTTCGCGCCAACAGGGATTCATATGTCTTCTGCGCGAGAGGCAGTTGGTTATCTGCTACCTGCCACGATGCCAACTCGGCGAGTACCCGTGTCTCCTTCGGGTCTTGGTTGGCAATCGTTTCCATTTCACGGTATGCGTCCTGCTTCGCCCCAGTAATATACAATACCCCGGCTAACCCGCGTCGCGCATCCTTGTCTTGTGGTTCCGCCTGAAGTGCCTGACGGTAGGCAAGAATGGCGGTAGGGAAACGGTCTGTTTTTTCATAGATAAATGCCAGACCTTTGTGTGCCATGCTGTTTTTGGGGTTTAACGTCAGTGCCGCCGTGAAGAGGCGTTCGGCTGTTTCTAAGCGACTCTGCCCCTGTAACATAACCGAGAGGGCTTGATACGTGATAAAGAGCGGATTTTTCGGATTCAACGAAGTTGCCCGGGCAAAGTGCTTCTCCGCGATGGGTAGCCGCTCCGCCTCTGGGGAAGATGTATCTGTGTATATCAGGTAGCCCAATTGGAAGTGTAGTTGCGGGTTATCGGGAGTGGTTTGTAACCGTTTTTTAATCTGTGCGATAGCACTTGCCCTATCTCCGCGCAAACCTGCCACGGCGATTAAGCCCTGTACCGCTCCGGGGTGCTTGGGGTCCAAGTTCTGTGCGATGGTATAGGCTTGTTCGGCTTCATCGAACGCCCCGGCAAGTCGTGCCATATCCCCCCAGAGTAGTTGTGCTTGCAGATCTTTAGAGAGGCGTTTCGCCCGCTTTTGTGCCAAAACCAACGCCTCTTTGGTGCTTCCACTCTTATCCAAGCAGACAATCAGGGCGATTTCGGTTTGCGCCTCCGGGGCATTGCCTTCGAGAGAGCGTAACAGGCGCAGAGGGGGAATCGCATCGGCATACTTCTTTTGGCGAATCAGCACATCCGCAAGATTCGCTAGTGCCAAGCGGTTCTTTGGCTCCCGCTCCAAGACCTTACGGGAGTTTGTTTCCGCCTCTGCCACCTGTCCCTGCCGATACTGAAAGATTGCCAAGTGCGCTCGGAATGTTGGGGTGTTCGGTTCCAGCGTAACGGCTTTCTCTAAGTAGCGCACTGCCTCTGCGGTTCGTCCCTGATTGCCCACCAGTAGCCCCAAGTTTCCCCAGATAGGCGCGACATCGGGTTCGATTTTCAGCAGTTCGCGGTAGAGCCGTTCGGCTTCCGCATACTTCTTTGCGGTGGTTGCTTTAATGGCTTGTTCAAAGATAAGTTGCGGGGGGGAGACGGTGGTACTCACTTTACCACCCTGCGCCCAAGCCATCGGGGAAACCACCCCCCAACCAACAAGTCCCACCAACCCCGTAAGAACTACCCAAGAAACTTTCCGCACGATGTTTTACTCCTGCTCAAAGTGTATCGTTTTACCGGAGTGAGTTCCACGCAAAACACAACCAAACGAGACGTTAATAACCTGATAAGGGAACAGAAGCGGTAGAATGCCGACTCAAGCCAACTGTTCGTGGGGATAATCTCCATTTCCTCTTGCCCGGCAGGGGGTTCCCGGTTATAATGAACATCAATCTCACCACTATGTTTTGAGGGCGAAACGCAACGGCGCGGGACGCAGGAGTCAGTACCTTTTGAAAGTCTCGGAATACTTTATCCCCACCCTGCGCGAAGTTCCCGCAGAGGCAGAACTTATCTCCCATCAACTTCTTCTCCGTGCCGGATTTATTCGGAAACTTGCGGCAGGGGTCTACACTCTCCTGCCCCTCGGTTGGCGTGTACTTCGCAAAATTGAGGGTATTATCCGCCAAGAGATGGATGCTATCGCCTGCTTGGAAATGCGGATGCCCACCCTGCACCCCCGTGAAATGCTCGAAGAGTCCGGGCGATGGAATGTGGATGTGGTCTACAAACTGAAAGACCGACGCGAAGCCGAATTCGCTCTCGGGTTCACCCACGAAGAGATTATGGCGGACATCGCACGGCGTGATATGCGCTCGTGGCGCGACCTTCCCCGACTCCTCTATCAACTCCAAACGAAGTTTCGAGATGAACCCCGACCTCGTGGGGGAGTGATTCGTACCCGTGAATTTATGATGTATGATGCCTACTCATTTGACCGGGACGAAGGCGGAATGCAACGCTCGTACAATATCTTGCGGGAAGCATATAACCGCATCTTTGAGCGAATGGGACTACCGATTCTCACAGTGGAAGCCGACGGTGGCGATATTGGAGACTTGGAAAACCATGAGTTTATGACCCTCTCGGAAGCGGGCGAAGATACTGTTCTTCGTTGCCCAGAATGTAACTATGCCGCAAATGCGGAGAAGTGCATGGTTCCTCCCGTATCTGTTGTCGAAACCGTAGGGAATGGGAATGGGCTAAAACCGTTGGAGATTATCTCGACACCTGCCGCACGCTCCGTTTCAGAGGTCGCTGGATTGCTGGGAACCACCGAGGAGAATCTGGTGAAAACTCTGCTCTTTTTAGCCGATGACGACCCCGTGGCGGCATTGGTGCGCGGAGATAGGGAACTCAATCCCATTAAGTTAAAGCGTCTTCTTGGGGTGAAGCAGCTAGAAATGGCAGATGCCGAAACGGTAGAGCGTATCACGGGTGCACCTGTGGGGTTTGCGGGTCCCGTGGGTCTGATTGGTCTGAAAATCGTTGCCGACAACGAAATTCGCGGAATGCGTAACTTTATTACGGGGGCAAACCAAGAGGATGCCCACTATGTCCATGTCAATCAAGACCGCGATTTTACCCCATCCGAGTATGCCGATATTCGGGTCGCGGTTGCGGGAGATACCTGCCCTCGGTGTCAGGGGGGCGTATTGGAAGATACTCGTGGGATTGAGGTTGGGCATATCTTTCAATTAGGAACCAAATATAGTAGCGCAATGGGAGTTACCTATACCGATGAGAACGGAGCCATTCAACCTGTGCAGATGGGTTCGTATGGTATCGGTCTAACACGTTTGATAGCCGCGCATATCGAAGTCTCCCATGATGCGGATGGTATTATCTGGCATCCGGCAGTTGCACCGTTCCATATCGTTATTGTGCTGGCAAATACCAAAGATACTGCCGCGCACGAAGCCGGTTTGGAACTGCACGATACCCTGCAAAAGGCGGGTTGGGAAGTTCTCCTTGATGACCGAGACGAACGCGCCGGAGTGAAGTTCAAAGATGCGGATTTGATAGGGATACCAGTTCGGGTAGTGGTTGGCAAAGGCTTTGCAAATGGGTTGGTTGAGGTACGCGCCCGTCGGGATGTTGCTACGGCTCGCGAAGTCTCGATAGGGGAGGTTCCTGAAATCGTTCGGACCCTATTAGCCGTGTAACCGTGCGTAATCATTCGGCAAAGGTGACAATGATGTACAAGACAAGAAATCCAGGTTTGACACGCCGTCAGGTTCTATGGGGAAGTGCCGGGGCAGTCGCGTCTGTATGGGGAGTCTCGCGCCAAAGTTGGGCAGGGCAGACCGTAGTAACGGGCAGTGGGGAGCAGACCTATGAGTGCCAACACGATTGGTTGACTCCTCCTCCTGACATTCTCTTCGGAGATACGCATGGGGTCGCCCAAGACAGTGCCGGGAATATCTACATCGCGCATACCGTCCACCCCGATAGCAAAAAGCGAGATGCCATCGTGGTTTTTGACCAAAACGGTACATTCAAATCGTCATGGGGGGCGCGATTTGAAGGGGGGGCGCACGGCATAGAGATTCGGCGGGAAGGGCGCGACGAATTTGTATACCACTGCGACACCAAAAATCGTCTGGTGGTAAAGACCCAGTTGGATGGGACGGTACTCTGGGAGAAAGGACTGCCACCTGAACCCGGAGTCTATAAGGAGAAAGACCCCTACATTCCAACCAATGTCGCCTTCTCCCCCAATGGGGATTTTTATGTGGCAGATGGCTACGGCTCGAACTGGATTCATCAGTACGATGTCAAAGGCAACTGGATTCGCACCTTTGCCGGAACCGGGAGCGAACCGGGCAAGGTACGCCAACCGCATGGCATTTGGGTAGATGACCGGAGCGTGCTAACGAACGGAACGGAACCGCTCTTGGTGGTCGCAGACCGTGCAAACAACCGTCTCCAATATTTCACGTTGGACGGGAA
>Ga0224722_1000457_pt1 | contig 23688 bp, 20 predicted proteins | sample Balambano_FR1_Me_FD_161646 | JGI IMG/M metagenome (GOLD analysis project Ga0224722, IMG submission 161646) | Freshwater sediment microbial communities from Lake Towuti, South Sulawesi, Indonesia - Balambano_FR1_MetaG | ecosystem: Environmental > Aquatic > Freshwater > Lake > Sediment | place... | reverse complement strand
TCTTCGCCGCGCTGGTGTTCGATGGCAAGCTGTTCGCGCCCAGCCCCCTAATCAACACGGTGATCGGTTTCGTGGTGCTGTGTCTGCTGTCGTCGGCGGTGTATCTGGTCAACGACAGCGCCGACGTGGCTGCCGACCGGCAACATCCCACCAAGCGCTATCGCCCCATCGCAGCCGGCGATGTGCCGGTGCCGCTGGCCATCTCCTGGGCGGCGGTGCTGGTCGTCGTGGCGTTGGGGATTGGGTTTGCGCTCGACCCAGTCTTTGGCCTGATCGCGCTACTGTATCTCGCCGTGGCCACGCTCTACACCTTCAAGGTCAAGCATATCGTCATCCTCGACGTGATCTTTCTGGCCACGGGCTTCGTGCTGCGCGTAGCAGCAGGCATCCCGCTGGTGCAGGCTGAGCGCTTCTCGCCGTGGCTGTTCATCTGCGTGTCGTTGCTGGCGCTGTTGATCGGCTTTGGCAAGCGACGCGGCGAACTGGTGGAGCTGAACGGCCGCACGACGACCCGCGCCATCTTGGGCGAATACACGGTGCCGCTGCTCGACCAGATCATCGCCATCGTCACCGGCGCGCTGATCGTGGGCTACACGTTCTACACCTTCTCCGCGCCGCAATTGCCGCCCAACCACACCATGATGCTGACCGTGCCGTTCGTGCTGTATGGCCTGTTTCGTTATCTGTGGCTGGTGCACGTGAAGGGCGAAGGCGGCGCGCCCGACGAGCTGGCGTTCAAGGATCGGCCGCTGCAAATCACATTCGTGCTATGGGCGCTCACGGCCGTCGCGGTCATCTATTTTGGCCGGGCGCTGTGAGTCAACTCATCGCGTCGCACACGTCCCGTCTGTCAGGGTGCTGCGCCTCACTCTGCGTCATGGCAACTCACCGCTCATGAATCGCATCGAACGCCTGACCGCCATCCTGCTGCTGCTCCAAGACAAGCCGCGCACCAGTGAGGAGATCGCGCGGCACTTCGAGGTCAGCAAGCGCACGATCATCCGCGACGTGCAGGCGCTGAGCGAGATGGGCGTGCCGGTGATCGCGCGCGAGGGCGCAGGCGGCGGCTACTCGCTGCCGGAGGACTATCGCCTGCCGCCGCTGCCGCTCACCTCGCGCGAGGTGTTCTTGCTGCTGCTGGCGCTCAGCTCGATCACGCAACTGAGCGATGCGCCGTTCGCGCAGGAGCGTGCCTCGCTGATGGCCAAGCTGCGGGCAGCGTTGCCGGTGCATCAGCAGGGTGACGTTGCGCACATGCTCTCGGCTGTGAGCGTGGGCGTGCCAGAACGCGAGCAGCGAGCGCCGTTCCTCGATGCACTGGTGCAAGCCGTGCAACGCAAACAGTGGGTGCAGATCGAATACCAGTCAGCCGAGCGGCGCTCGACCCAGCATGTGTATCCGCGCGCCATCTTCACCGCCAACGGTCTGTGGTATCTGGATGCCTACTCGCACGAGCACGAGGAGCAACGCCGCTATCGCGCCGATCGCATTCAACAGGTCACGCCGGTCGAAGCGCCATCGGAGTTTGAACCACCCGATCCCGTTGCCTACGATCACGAATCGCACCCCCAAGTTGCGGTCGAGCTGACGTCTCGCGGCATGGCCATGTTGGAGACCGAGCCCCATTTGGCAAACCACACGGCGCGCCGCGCCGACGGCAGCGGCCATGTGCGCTTTCGCTGCCCGCCGAATGAACTGGCCTATTTCGCGCGCTACTTTGCCGGCCTGGGTGGTGAGGCCGTGGTGCTTGAGCCGGCCGAATTGCGGCAACAGGTGCGCGACCTCGGCGAATGGCTGGCGAGACATCACGCCGAACGATGACAGGCTGTTGTCACCGTTTGGCGGTTACGCTTGGCGCATGAACTATGGACTTGCCCTCGCTGCTGCCGGCCAGTTCGATTTGCACGATCTGATTGACCTCGCGCCGCTGGCCGAGGCGTCTGGCTGGGACGGCATCTTTCTTGAGGACTACATCGTGTGGCAGGGCCATCAGGATGTGCCGGCCTATGACCCGTGGGCCGTGCTGGCGGCGATGGCCCTGCGAACGACCCGTGTGAAGCTGGCCATCCTGGTGACCCCGCTGGCGCGCCGCCGGCCATGGAAGGTGGCGCGCGAAGCCGTGACGATTGACCACCTCGCGCGCGGACGCCTCATCCTCGGCTTTGGATTGGGCGACAAAGAGACCGGCGATCCGAGCTTTGCCCACTTTGGCGAACAGATGAACATCAAAGCGCGCGCCGAGATGCTGGATGAAGGCATCGAGATCGTCGCCGGATTGCTGGCGGGGTCGCCCTTTCGCTACGACGGCAAACACTACACGGTCAAAGAGATCACGCTGCTGCCCAAACCGGTGCAACAGCCGCGCATCCCCATTTGGATCGGGGGCGGTTATCCGTACAGGGGGCCGATGCGCCGCGCTGCGCGCTGGGATGGCTCATGTCTGTATAGAGACGGCGTGCATTACCTGACACCGGACGACGTGCGTGAGCTGCGCGAATTCGTCCGAGCGCAGCGCGGCACGCTGGATGGATATGACATCGTGGTCGGCGGCAGCCCGCGCCGCGCGGATTGGGACGAGGAGCGCGCCTACATTCGTGCGCTGGCCGAGGCGGGCACGACGTGGTGGCAGGAATACGTGCCGCCGGGTGAACTGGGCGCGATGCGCGAGGCAATTGCGCGCGGGCCGCTGCGGATTGATTGAACGTTGAACCGAAACGGTGACAGGCTGTTGTCACCGTTGAGTCGCTAGGATGACGGCATGACAAACACACTCGATTCCGCGCGGACGTTTCTGCTCAACAATGGCCGCCTGCTCGAACGCAGGTTATTTGAGTTCCATTTCAAAAGCGGCAGCAGTGAGGCTGTACTGGCCGCGCTTCGGCCATATCAAAACGCCGACGGCGGCTTTGGCAATGCGCTGGAGCCGGACAAGCGCACGCCCAGCAGCCAGCCGATTGACCAGGAGATCGCGCTGCGCGTCATGGATGATGCCGGCTTCGACGACGCTATCGTCCAGCGCGTGTGCGATTGGCTAGAAACCGTGACGACTGCGGATGGCGGTGTGCCGTTCACACTGCCGACAGTGAAGGACGCGCCGCACGCGCCGTGGTGGGGCACGGACGATCCGAATCCAGCGGCCAATATCAACCCCACGGCCAGCATCGCCGGGCTGTTGCACAAACACGGCGTGCACCACGGCTGGCTCGACCGCACCACGGACTACTGCTGGCGGGTAATCGAATCGAGTGACATCGAGGAGCCGCACGCGTTAGTGGCCGCGCTGACCTTCTTGCAGCATGCGCCGGATCGCGCCCGAGCCGAGAAAGCGTTTGAACGTGTGGGCGTAGGCGTGATGAAGACCGTGGCGCTCGACTTAACCGCACAGGGCTATTTGCACCGGCCACTGGAGTTTGCGCCGAGGCCGGATAGCATCGCGCGCAAGCTATTCAACGACGAGGTCATCGCCGCAAATCTTGATTTCGTGCAAACGCAACAACAGGCCGACGGCGGATGGCCGATTGCGTGGCCGACCGTGAGCGTGACCAACGAGATGGAGTATCGCGGCGTGGTCACGCTGGGTGCGCTGAAGATGTTGCGGGCGTGGGGACGAGTGTGAGGCGCGACGCCGTGATGGGTGCATTTCACTAAAGGGGAACGACGACCGCTCGGAGCGCTATATCGCCAGCAACGTGATGCCCATAAGAGCGCTCCAAGCGGTTTCCCCCAGAATGAAATGCACCCCCTGACTGGTATCTGCAACAATCCGGCGCATGGACTATGCGCCCGCCCTCGCGCACATCGCCGACTTCTGGCCGCGCATCATCCGCACCAACCCGGCCGATAAGGAGACGCTGATCGGCCTGCCGCGGCTGTATCTCGTGCCGGCTGATGGCGGCGGCACGGGTATGTTCCAGGAGATGTATTACTGGGACAGCTTCTTCATGTCGCTGGGTGTGATGGGCACGCCGTATGAGCACCTGATTGAGGACATCGCCGAGAACTTTGCGCATTTGATCGAGCGCTTCGGACTGATCCCGAACGGCGGCCGGTATTACTTTACTTCGCGCAGCCAGCCGCCGTTCTTCACTCAGCAGATCAAGCTGGCGCTGACGGTGAAACAGGCGCGCGGTGACGCCGACACACTGGCATGGCTGGCGCGCATGGCTGCGTTGGCCGAACGGGAGCACGATGCGGTGTGGATGGGCAGTCAACAGCCGCATCATCGCCAGGTGCATCGTGGGCTGTCGCGCTACTTCGACATCAACTACCTCGATATTCTGGCCTCGTGCGAGAGCGGCTGGGATCACTCCACCCGCTGCGACGAACGTTGGCTGCTCAAGTTTCTGCAATCCGGCGGCTTGGTGACCACGCTGCAAGCCGCGCCCGATAAGCAGTGGGCTTGGCCGAATGGATGGGCGCCGCTGCAATGGATCGTGGCTGAGGGGTTGGATCGGTATCGCCGGTATTGCCGCGAGCACGCCATCGCCGAGGTGGACATACTGTTCTGAGCGCGACTCAAGCGGAGTCGGAGACGACTTCATCCGTGCGCGTGTCGCGGTGAATCGTCACCCAGCGACGACAGCCAAAGGTGTGGAACCAGCGTTCGACCTGCACGCCCTCAGGGTTTTTGCGCATGAAGCTGCGGTCGAAGTCCCGCGCGTCGGGGTCAGTGATTGTGTCGGGCACCTCCGGCACCTCGCCGTAGATAAACTCGGTCACCGGCCGAAGGCCGCAGTGGGGGCAGGGGATCAGCAAGCTCATGATGGTAATCGGTGATCAGTAATCGGTAGTTGAGGCGTAGCGCATACTTCAATTACCAGTTACCAATTACTTTCTCAATGCGTTCCCGCCGATCCTCGATCCGCCAACGTGCGGTCTTGGGCGAATCGGTCGAGTGAAAACGGCGCAATCAATTCGGGTGTCTCTCCGGTCGCGATCAGTTGGGCCATCTGCTCGCCGCCGGCGGGGATGGCCTTGAAGCCCCATGTGCCCCAGCCGGTGGTGATGTAAAAGCCTTCAACCCCCGTCTTGCCCATGATTGGCGAGTAGTCCGGGCTCATGTCGCATACGCCTGTCCATTGGCGCAGCACGCGCAGGTTGCGCAGAAACGGGAACAGCGTGATGGCGCGGTGCGAGCAGCTTTGAATCAAGTGATGATCGGAGCGATACGAGTAGCTCGGCTGGCGGTCAATCTCCGCGCCGAGCAGTATTTCCCCACGCGCCGTCTGCGACACATAGAACAGCAGCGCGGTCGAGGCCACGATCTGGTCAAAGCTCAGGTCGTAGTGATTCGTCACGTAGGCTTGCAGCGGGTGCGTGCGAATGGGCAGGCGCAGCCCGGCCATCGCGCCCAACGTCGTCACATGCCCGCCCACGGCCGACACGACGGCGCCAGCCGAGATTGGCCCCTGGTCGGTCTGCACGCCAACCACGCGGTCGCCCTCTTTCAACAGGCCGGTGACGGCGGTGCGCTGGTGGACATGCACGCCGCGCCGCATCGCCCCTTCGGCGAAGGCCCACACCACCCGGTCGTGCCGCGCCGTCGCGCCTTCGACGTGATATGAGCCGCCCAGCACCGGCCACACGCCCGCGCCGCTCAGGTCTATGTGCGGGCAGATCTTCTTCACCTCGTCCGGGCCGACGAAATAGGTCTTCGCGCCAAAGGCTTGGTTCACTTCAGCCCGCGCGCGCTCGGCGCGCAGGCCGGCCTCGGTGTGGGCCAGCCACAACAGACCTTTCTGCTTGTGCATCACCCAGCGGTCGGTCTCCTGTTCGAGCGTCTGATACAACTCGACGCTGCGCTGGTAGAAGCGCACTGCCTCCGGCACACCATAGTTGCTGCGGATGACGGTGGTGTTGCGGCCGCTGTTGCCCCCGCCAATGTAGCTGCGCTCGATCACGGCCACGTTGGTGATGCCGTGGCGCGTGGCCAAGTAGTAGGCCGTGGCCAGGCCGTGACCGCCGCCGCCGATGATGACCACGTCGTAGCTGCGCTTCGGCTCGTGCCAGCGCAGCTCGACCTTCTTCTCTATGAATTCGTTCATGGTCTTTTCACCACCGACCTTTAAACCTCGCGGGTCTCATCGCAACTCGATGTGGTTCAGCGAAGCGTCATTGAACGTTATCTGAAATAACAATTCGCATTGTCGTAGGGGCGAAGCATTCGCCCGCGACATGTAGCAAACGCAAGCTCTGGCAGCGAATGCTTCGCCCCTACCGGCGGAAATCTCTATTTCAGATAACGTCTATTAGATCCGCGAGGTTTTAGCACCCAGCCGCTCCTCCAACTCGTGCGCGAACGGCGCGGGCACGAGCAGCAGCACACGGTCTTGCTCGAACCACAGCTTCATCGCTAGCCCAGCGACCATGCCTTGGGCAAATGCGGGGCGCTCGCGCGGCACTTCCCATTCGCATTCGCGCGCGAGAAAGTCCAGTGCCTGATCCAGGGGCAGCCAGATGCCAGCGAAGCCTCCGTCGGACAAGACGATGGCGTATGGGTCAGCGATCGAGAAGTCGGACGCCTTCAAGGTATTCGACTGCTTATGAATGACGAACACCTCATCCGGCGCGGTGCGCAGCGCGATGGCATCGCTCGGCCATCGCGCTGGGTCGAGCGCAGCGGGCGAGGCGACGATGCGCACGCCGGGAATACGAGCAAAAACCTCGCGGGTTTCAGAGAGGCTTGAGGTTGTGGCCGCATGTGTCGTTAAAACTCGCGAGGTTTCAGCCGAAGCTCGCGCCCGCGTTCCTTCCGGATCGTAGAACGGCGTCTCGACCCGCCGCGCAACCCGGCCACTGACCGTCACCTCATCCGGCAGCGCGCCGCCGAACAGCTTGACCCACGCCAGTAGCACCGTTTTGCCCAGCAGCGGCGAGGCGAAGCTGGAGGTGACGTAGCCCCCATAGTCAGCGCCTCGATAGACGACCGCGCCTTCAATCGGCGCCGGGCCATCCATCTCCAGGCCAACCAACTGCTTGTCGAGCGGCAGCTTGTTCGTGCGCAGGATGGCACCCTTGCCGACGAAGTCGGGCTTGTCCAGCTTGACGGCCCACTCATGGTTGAGGCGGCGCGGCGTGCTGTCGAAGTCGCTATCTTGCCCAACGAGGATGTGACCCTTCTCCAGCCGCAGCTTGAGCAACGCATCTATGCCGTGCGGTTTCACACCTAAGTCTGCGCCCAGTGCGAATAAGCGCCGCCACAGCGCAGCCGAGTGCTCGGCGGAGTGATGCAGTTCATACGACACCTCGCCGGTAAAGCTGAGCCGGTAGACGCGGCACGGCACGCCCGCGATCATCGCGGTGCGGTGCTCCATGAACGCCAGCGGCTCGGTCAGCCCCGCATGCGCCATGAGTTCGTTCGCCAGTGGGCCGGTCACGTTGATTGCGCCGAGTGACTGGGTCTGGTTCAGAAAGCGCACGTTCAAGCCCCATGCCTCGGCCCAGTCGCGCACCCACAACTCGGCCGTGGTGCTGCCGCCGCTGGTGAACGTGAGCAGGTAGCGGCCAGCGCCGTCGTTGCAGATCAGGCCGTCGTCGAGCACATAGCCGCGATCATCCAACAGCAGCACATAGCGCGAGCGGCCGGGCTTGATCGTCGCGACCTTGGTCGGGTATAGGCGCTCGAGCAGTTCGAGCGCGTCCGGCCCGCTGACCAGCATCTTGCCGAGCGTGCTCACGTCGCCCAGCGACACGGCCTCGCGAACGGCCCAATATTCGGCGAGCATGTCGCCGTAGTCCCACGGCCGCCACCACCCGCCGACGCGGGTCATGCGCGCGCCCATGCGAAGGTGCTCGTCGTGCAACGCGGTGCGCGGCGTGGGCGCATGGTGCGCGCCCGAGGCAATCTCGCCGAGCGTGAGTTGGCGCGTGACCGGCCGGGCGGTGAAAGGCGCTTGCAACGCGCCGCCGCGATCTTGCAGGAAGCTGCGGATGTGCGGCAGGCAGGCGCAGCCCTGGCATGTGCCGGTGCCGGCCAACGAGGCGCGCTTGACCAGTTCGAGTTCGCGGAAGCCGCGATCCCACACCGACTGCAAATCATCCACGCTGACGTTTGAGCATGGGCACACCACGCCGGCGCGCGGTGGAGGCGGCAGCGCGGGCTCCACCGCCGCGTCGCCAACGACGCTGATCTTGATCGGCAGCCCGCGCGCCATGCGGGCTAGCGCGTCGTGCGGGCTGAGGCCAAGCCCAACTGCGACGGTGTCGCAGTGGTGGCGCTGTTCCTTGCCGTGTGCATCTCGTACGACGACGGCGCTGACCTTGTCGCCACCCTCGAAGCGCACAATCTCGCCGTCAACTTGTTTTGCCTCAATGCCATCAGGTGGCCTGCCGACGGCGATGACGCGGCCCAAGTTCATGCCTGCCCTCGCCAATACGCTCGCCGCCCGCGCTGTCATGATGCCCGCCAGGCTGTTGCCCGGCGCGACCGGTTGAATCTCTGCTGCGCCGGTGGCGATGACGATCTCGTCGCGCGGGTGGACGTTGAGCATGTCCGCGTCGGTTCTCGCGACGACCAATGGGCCGGGGTAGATGCCGATCACTTCTTGCCCTGCGTTCGCATCCAGCGTGATGACATCTTTGCCCTCGCGCCGGGCCGCTTCGGCTGCGGCGACGCCGCTCTCACCCTGCCCAATCACAACCACATCGCAATGCAGGTGCCGCGTGATGACGGCCCGGCAAGGGCGGTCGTCATCGGGCAAGGGCGGGTAGCCACGAGCGTGATGGCGCTCGACCAGCATGCCCGGCCGGGTGCGCGTCTGGCAGGCGCGCACATACGACACGCCATCGGCGGTGACGAGGCAATGCGGGCAGTCGCCTGCTGCACACAGGCAGCCGCCGCCGGTGGGGTGCACACCCGCGCGGAGGAGGGCCGTGAGCACGGTGTCGCCTTCCGCAAACGGCGTAGGCACGCCGTCGAGAATCAGTCGTGAGGATTGAGCAGCCGTCATGAAGTGCCGCAATGTAAATCGTGGGGGAAGAAATGGCAAACCGTGATGTGTGCTCGTATTGCGTATCATCGCGCAATGGAGTTTGATGCGATTCGCCAACGCATGAACGAGACCGGCATCGGCTACGCCGGCATTGAGGGCGCATGGTGGCTGCCGGCGACGGAGCCTTTCACGCTGTCGCATCAGGCGCACGCGGAGCTGCAACGCATCGCGGAGGCGGCGTTCGCCGTGTTTGATGCGGTGTCGGATTTGTATTTGCCCGATGCGGCGCTGCGCGATGTGTTGAACTACAAAGTGCCAGCGCGCTTGCTGCCCTTTGCCAGCAGGGAGCGCGTTTTGTCCGTCCGGCCGGATTTTCAGCTTCATCATCAGCGGTCGGAGCGCTCACAGCGCTCCGACCGCTGTTCTCTCATTGCGACCGAATTGGAGATTTGCCCGTCGGCCCAGGGCTATGCACATGCCATGCAGGTGGGCTATGGCCTGCGCCCTGATCTGGTTGAGGCGACAGTGCGCCTGCTCGATGGCCGCACGTTATTGTTCGCGGGCACACAGGAATGGAGCGCATTCATCTGGGAGCAGTTGGCGTTTTGCCGCGCGTTGGAAGCGCATGGCGCGAGGGGGCGTGTCTGGTTCGACGCGCCGATTGAATCGTTGGCCGAATCCTGGCAACCGCCGATGTTCGGCGTGGCAGAGAAGCCGGCGCGCTGGAACGTGGGCGTGTTATCGCGACTGCGGCCATTTGAAGATTTACTCTTGCGTGAGTTGCCGGCGCGCGGCGATGGCATCGTCATCTTCCGCTTTGGCTATCTGGATTGTTTTGCGCCCGAGGTGTTGCATCACCTGGCTGCGCTTGAGCGCACGGGCGCGAACTTCCTCAACCCAATGCACTTCGCCTTCGACAGCAAAGCCGTGATGGCAGCGCTGCACCTGCCCGGCGTGCGTGCGCACATCGGCCCGGTGCACTGTGCCACGCTCGATCAGGCCGTCCCCGAGACGCGCGTGCTGACCGAGGCGCTCTTGTCGCAATTACGCCACGAGAAAGACGATTGGGTGCTGAAGTTCGCCGGCTTTGATCGCGGCCAACAGGCTTGGGGCGGGCGCAGCCTGCAGGTGGGTGCGCGCATGGCGCAGCACGTCTGGGAGGACGCGCTAAACCGTTATTGCGACGTGCCCTTTCCGGTCGTGGCGCAGCGAGCCACGCCGACGGCCACGCTGGCCGTGCACTACTTTGACGTGGACGGCGCTACGCATAGGCTGCGCGGCCCGTCGCGTTTGCGTAGCTTCTTCATGCGTAATGGCGCGCAGGTGACTGTTTGTGGTTCTCATGTGACGATATCGCCCGGCGCAGACGGCGGCGTGTCCGAAGGCACAACGGCGACGCAAGCGCCGGTTGTGTTCGCGGGAACGGGTTAGTAAACCGTTTGACAAATTGCCCACGCGGAATACAGTCATCAAGCAGTTGGTTGGCCGCCGCGCCCGCGGTGGCATTGTGTCTTCATGAAGGAGAGAGAACATGTCTGATCGGAATCAACGTTTCCACCCTGCCGTGCCTGAACTGCAAAAGCAACTCAAGGCCGGCCGCATCAGCCGCCGTGAGTTCCTGCGCACGGTCACGTTGCTGGGCGTGAGCGCTGGGACGGCCTACGCCATGACTGCCTGCGCGCCGCCGCCGCAAGCTGCTGCACCCGCGGCCCCGGCAGCGCCGGCCGCAACTGAGCCAACGGCTGCGCCCGCCGCGGCAGGCGCACCCAAGCGCGGCGGCGTGGTCAAGGTTGGCATCCAGGTGCCGGCGGTGGATCACCCGGCCCGCTTCTCGTGGGTGTTCGACAGCAACGAGTTCCGTCAGGTCTACGAATATCTCACCGAGACTGGCTCGGACAACGTCACGCGCCCGTATCTGCTGGACAAGTGGGAGGTGAACGATGACCTGACCGAGTGGACGCTGATGCTGCGCAAAGGCATCAAGTGGAGCAACGGCGACGAGTTCACTACCGAGGACGTGATCTTCAACTTCAACGAGTGGCTGAAGCCGGAGACCAAATCCTCGATCCTCGGCTTGTGGGAAGGCTTCCTGAAGCCCGAGGGCGTGACGAAGGTGGACGATTACACCATCAAGCTCATGCTCGATGGACCCAAGCTGGACGTGCCGGAGACGCTGTTCCACTACCCGGCGCAGATCATGCACCGCAGCTTTAATGGCGACCTGAGCACGCTGAAGAACCCCGGCACCGGCCCGATGAAGCTGGACGAGTTCAAGGTCAGCGAGCGCGTCGTCGTCAGCAAGCGCGACGGCTATTGGCAGAACGGCGCGGATGGCAGCCCACTGCCCTATCTCGATGGCATCGAATACATTGACCTGGGCAACGACCAGACCGCCTATGTGGCAGCGTTGCAGGGCGGCCAGATTGACACGATCTACGACCCGACCGTGGACACGTATCTGGCGCTGAAGGACAAGGCTGGCATCGTGATCGAGCCGATCACCACCAGCCAGGTGCGCGTGCTGCGGTTGCGCGTGGATCAGGATCCGTGGAAGGACAACAAAGTCCGCCAGGCCTTCAAACTCACGCAGGATCGCCAAGCCATCCTCGACAACGCCTACTTCGGTCAGGGTGAACTGGGCGGCGACTTCCACGTCTCGCCGGTGCACCCGGAATATGCGCCGATTGACCTGCCCAAGTATGACCCTGAGGGCGCGAAGAAGTTGCTGGCCGAGGCGGGCATCACCGAGCCGCTCAAGATGCAGATCAGTGTCGGCACCGGCTGGACGGATGTGGTGGCCTATGCTGAGGCATTGAAGGAAAGCGCCAAGGCGGGCGGCTTCGAGATCGAGCTGAACACGATGCCGAACAGCGCCTACTGGGACTTGTGGACGGAGACGGCGGTCGGCATCACGCCGTGGACGCACCGCCCGCTGGGCGTGATGGTGCTGCCGCTGGCTTACATCGCCGACAGCACTGGTGCGCCGGTGCCCTGGAACGAGAGCCGCTGGGTGGATGAAGAATTCAGCACGCTGCTGAAGAAAGCGCAGGGCACGATTGATATCGAAGCCCGACGCGCCATCATGAAGGACATCGAGACCATTCAGCGTGATCGCGGTTCGGTGGCGATTGCATGGTGGCAGAGCGTGTGGAACATCAAGAGCCCCAAGCTGCAAGGCGCGCCGGCCCACCCTACGCACTACCAACTGTGGCGCGAGGCATGGCTCGACCCGGACGCGAAGTAACTGAACGAAGAGCCAAGATTAAAGAGCCAAGAACCAAGACGGCATATCGTGGTTCTTGGCTCTTGATTCTTTTGTTGACGACAAGTGTGAGCGCGTCATTCCGAGCGGAGCGAGGAATCCCGCAAGAGCTACTGCATTCGATTGAGAATCGGCGGGCCGACATCGTCACCTGCACGAGTTGCGTTTCATGGATTCCTCGCGCAGTTACGCACTTGCTTTCACAGGCTTGAATGTGCGCTCGGAATGACAACCCGTCACTATGATCAAATTCCTCATCCGCCGCGCCGTGTTCCTGGTGGCGACGTTGTTGTTCGTCAGCATGGCCATCTTCGCCGTGTCGGAGATCGCGCCGGGCAACATCGCCATCAACTCGCTCGGCAACACCATCACCCCGCAGCAGGAAGCCAGCTTCAACGCGCAGAACGGGCTGGATCAGCCGGTTCCGACGCGCTATGTGCGCTGGCTGATCGGCAGCGACTGGCAGGCGGCGCAACAGATTGGCAACCCGGTCACCCGCATCTTCGACGAGAGCAACAACCGGGCAAGTTGGTGGGGCGTCTTGCCCGATGGCACGCTGTATCAGAACAAGACCAGCGAAGACGGCAACGCCATCATTCGCATTGAGCGCCAGCCCGACCCTTCAGCAGGCTCAGGGCAGGCTACGACGAAAGAGGTGACGCTGGGCGAGGACGCGTGGACGAACAACGCCGAGGGCTTCCCGGTGTATTGGGGTGTGGATACGGAAGGCCGCGGCGCGATGTGGGTGAAGGGCGAGCAGAACGAGTCGTGGGTGCTGACGCAGGCCTCGTGGAAGAACACGCAGGGCGCGCCGAGCAAATACATCCCACTGCAATACGGGTTGTTGCGCGGCGATCCGGGCATCTCGTTCCGCACGCGCAAGCCGGTGGCCGAGACGCTGATTCCGTGGACATTGAATTCGCTGCTGCTGGCCGGCATCGCCTTCGTCATCGTCATGCCGATTGCGCTGATGTTGGGCATGGTGGCCGGGTTGAACGAGGGCAAGTTTAGCGACCGTTTCTTGTCCGTCACCAGTTTGATCGCCACGGCGACGCCGGAGTTTGCCAGCGGCGTGTTTCTGATCGTGATCTTCTCATCCTGGCTGGGCTTGTTGCCAGGTGCGGTGGTGGTGGCCAGCGGTGAGTCGGTGTTGAGCAATCCTGCGCAGTTGATCCTGCCGATCCTGACGCTGACGCTGGTGGAGTTGGGCTATGTGCTGCGCATCACGCGCTCCAGCATGGTCGAGGTGATGCGCACGAACTACATCCGCACGGCCACGCTCAAGGGCTTGCCGCAGAAGCGCATCGTGTTCAAGCACGCGTTGCGCAACGCGCTGATGGCCCCGATCACGATCATCATCCTGCACGTGAACTGGCTGATCGGCGGCATCGTCGTTGTCGAGACGCTGTTCGGCTATCCCGGCCTGGGGCGCTATGTGCTGGAGGCGGCGCTGTTCAAGGATGTGTTCGCCATCGAGGCGGCGGCCATGTTGCTGGTCATCATCGCCGTGGGCACGCAGCTCATCGCCGACATCATCTACACCTACCTCAACCCCAGGATTCGGTATGCGTGAGTGTAGTCATTCCGAACGGCGTAGCGGTGAGGAATCCCTAGCGCATACATCAGGATTAGCGTAACAAGGGCTAAGGAACTATGCGCCAGACCCCAAAGCGGCGATCGAGCGCGAGAAGCAGATCAAAGGCTTTTTTCGCGCACAAAGAAGCTTGCGCTGATTCGTGAATTGAATCCTACTTGGCGGGACTTGAGCGAGGATTTTGGTGAAGCGGTCAAGGCGGTTCAATCGCCCGCCGAATACTCGCCAGATGCTGCACTCTAGGGATTCCTCGCTTCGCTGCTCAGAAACATGCCCTTCGGCTGTAGGGGTCGCTCTCCGTAGCGACCCTGGTAACCCGACGACGGCGCGCTACGGAGAGCGCGCACTACGAATGCTCGTTTCTGCCGCGTCGTCTGGCCCGCGGCCATCTTGAACTCGGAATGACAGTCTGCTCAGAAACATGCCCTTTGGCTGTAGGGGTCGCTCTCCGTAGCGACCCTGGTAACCCGACGACGGCGTGCTACGGAGAGCGCGCCCTACCGTTTCTGCCGCTTCGTCTGGCCTGCGGCCATCTCGAACTCGGAATGACAGTCTATGGCAATTGCTGAAAGTACAGTCTCAATACCGCTTCGCCCCTCCCGCCTGGCCCGGCTGCGCGAGCGGTTGCAACCGCTGTTCCGGTCGAAGACGGCGTTGGTCGGCCTCGCGCTAGTGATGTTCTGGGTGATCGTCGCGCTGTTCGCCGACGACTGCCTGATCAACCCGGCCTGCTGGGTGGGCAGCGAAGACTACACCCCGACGCCGCTGCTGGCCCGCTACGATCCTTTCCAGTCCTTCCGCGGGGCGGCGCTGCAAGGGCCGAGCGCCGAGCACTGGCTGGGCACCGACCGGCAGGGCCGCGACCTGTGGGCGCGCATCGCCCACGGCGCGCGGATCATCCTGGTGCTCGCGCCGCTGAGCGTGCTGGTGGCGCTGGCGATCGGCGGCGCGCTGGGGTTGATGGCCGGCTACTTCGGCGGCACGCTGGACGAGGTCATCATGCGCGTGCTGGACGCGTTCATGGCCTTCCCGCAAATCCTGCTGTATCTGATCATCCTGGCGGCGCTGGGGCCGAGCGCGATCAACATCGTGCTGGCCATCGTCATCGCCGGCGCGCCGGGCATCGCGCGGCTGGTGCGCAGCCTGACGCTCGACATCAAGACGCGCGATTACATCGCGGCGGCGCAGACGCGCGGCGAAAGCCCGTGGTACATCATGTTCGTCGAGATCCTGCCCAACGCGCGTGGGCCGATCTTGATTGACGCCATGTTGCGCGTGGGCTACGCCGTGTTCGCCATCGGCACGCTGGGCTTCCTCGGCCTTGGCCTGCCGCCGCCCTCGCCGGATTGGGGCAGCATCGTCAACGCCGGACGCAAGTTCATCCAGGCCGGGCACATCTGGGACGCGCTGTGGGCGTCGTTGGCGACGGCGTCGCTCGTGGTCGGGCTGAATCTGCTGGCCGACGGCGTGCAGGAAGAGTTGAACCGGTATCGGTGACGGCGGGTGCATTTTCTAAAAGGGGATGCGCCGTGCGATTGGAAATCGCGGCTATAGGGCTTTCAGCCGAGCATCGGCCTGCGCCGACGCAGGCATTGTCCGCGCAGGTCATGACCCTCGAAGGGGGCGGACAATCAGCCGAAGGCTCCACAGGCGCGGTTTTGAACCGCCGTCCCCTTTCGTGAAATGCACCCGTGACGGCGTTCGCTAAAATCTGAAGCGTGCAAGCGCTCCTCGACGCACTCAGCCGCAAAAAGGCAACGCTGGATGAATACCGGCCGCTGCCTCCTGCGCTGGTCAAAAACCTCGACGATTGGTTTCGCGTGGAGTTGACCTACACATCAAACGCCATCGAAGGCAATACGTTGACGCGCAATGAGACGGCATTGGTCATCGAGAAGAATCTGACCATCGGCGGAAAGACGATCAACGAACACCTCGAGGCCAAGGGCCACGCTGAGGCCTATGACTTCATCAAACGCTCGATGGACAAGCCCCGGCATGGGGTTGCACTCGATGACATCCTCGACATTCATCAGATCATCCTCGAACGCATAGACCCGCCCAACGCGGGCAAACTCAGGAATATCGCGGTGCGCATCGCAGGTTCAACGGCCGTGTTGCCAAGCCCGGCGAAAGTGCCGGCGTTGATGGCACAATTCATATTGTGGCTGAACGCAGCTGAAGGCCATGCCGCTGAGATAGCAGCCGATGCGCACTTCAAGCTGGTCACGATTCACCCGTTTGTGGATGGCAACGGTCGCACGGTGCGTCTGCTGATGAATCTATTGCTCATGCAGAAAGGGTATCCACCGGCATTGATCTTGAAGGAAGAACGGCTGGCATACATCAACGCGATCGAGCGCGCCGAGGGCGAGGGAGATTTCGAGCCGTATTACCGAGTGATCTATGGCGGCATCGAGCGCAGCCTCGACATTTATCTCCAAGCGCTTGAGAGCTAAGCGCAGCAAGGTTCATCGTCACGCAGAGTCGGCTGAACCTGCCAGCCGATGGCATACAGGCACAGTCGAACCGGAATCTTTGAAGGCAATTGCAATGCGTGAGCGATAATATCGCACCGTGATAATATTGCGCGGTGATCGCATCGTTTGCCGACAAAGACACTGAGGGCATCTTTAAGGGCGAACGGTCGTCGCGTCTTCCACAGGACATACAACGGGCCGCAAGGCGTAAGTTGATCTACTTGGATGACGCCGCTGATCTGAGCGATTTGTATTCACCGCCTGGCAACCGGCTTGAAAAGCTGACTGGCAAACGCCGCGGCCAATACGGCATCCGAATCAACGACCAATGGCGCATCTGCTTCGTCTGGGCAAACGGCAAGGCTGCGCAGGTCGAGGTTGTGGACTATCACTAAACATGAGCACGACAAATAAACTCCCGCCGGTTCATCCTGGCGAAGTGCTGCTGGAAGATTTCATGAAGCCGCTTGGATTGACCCAATATCGCTTGGCGAAGGACTTGGGCGTTGCGCCGCTGCGCATCAGCCAGATCGTGCGTGGACAACGCGCGGTTACGGCCGACACAGCAATGCGCCTGTCGCGCTACTTTGGCACCAGCGCCGAGGTATGGCTGCGCATGCAGGCGCGATATGACCTGGAAGTCGCAGCAAGCAAGTTGTCCAAACGCATCAACAAAGAGGTCAAGGTTCTGGATCGCTCTTCGCTGCCACTGGCTGCATAGACCACGATGACTCAGCCTGCTGCCCAGCCCGTCATCTCCGTCAATCATCTGGCCATCGCCTACGCCACGCGCAAAGGTGACGTGCGCGCGGTGCGCGACGTGTCGTTCGACATCGCCCGCGGCGAGACGCTGGGCCTGGTGGGCGAGAGCGGCTGCGGCAAGAGCACGGTGGCGTATGGCCTGGTCGGCTATCTCGGTCGCAACGGCAGGGTCGCGGGCGGCGACATCCTGTTTCAGGGCCAGTCGCTGGTCGGGCGCAGCGCCGATGAGCTGCGCGCGCTGCGCGGCAACCGCATCGGCATGGTGTATCAGGACCCGATGACCTCGCTCAACCCGGTGCTGCGCGTGGGCGAGCAGATGGCCGAGGTGCTGACCGTGCACCAGAACGTGAGCGCGGCCGAGGCGCGCGAGAAGAGCATCGCCATGCTCAAGCGCGTGTATATGCCCGACCCGGAGAAGGTGCTCGAACGCTATCCGCATCAGATCAGCGGCGGCCAGCAGCAGCGCATCGTCATCGCCATGGCGCTGCTGAACAACCCGGCCCTGCTCATCATGGACGAGCCGACCACGGCGCTGGACGTGACGGTCGAGGCGGCGGTGCTCGACTTGATCGCCGATTTGCGGCGCGACTTCGATACCGCGATCTTGTTCATCAGCCACAACCTGGGCGTGATCGCGCGGGTGTGCGACCGCGTGGGCGTGATGTATGCCGGTGAGGTGGTCGAGTTGGCCGGCGTGCGCGAGCTATTCGCCAACCCGCGCCACCCGTATACGCAGGGGTTGCTGCGGGCCGTGCCCAAGCTGGGCAGCGACAAGTCGTCGAGCGTGCTGCACGCAATCCCCGGCCGCGTGCCGGCGCCGGACAAGCTGCCGCCCGGTTGCGCCTTCGCGCCGCGCTGCCAATATGCGGTCGAGGCATGCCGTGCTGAACGCCCCAACCTTCGAGGTCTTCAAGACCCCAGAGGTTTAGCCGGCGAACATTTGGTGCGCTGCATCCGCGCCGAGGAGATTGACGCGACGGCGTGGCAACCCGAAGCCCTCACCCCGACCCTCTCCCGCCAAGCGGGAGAGGGTGAAGAATCCATCCTGCGCGTGGACGACCTCAAGACCCACTACAAGAGCGGCGGCGGGCTGTTGAGCGCCTTTGGCATCGGCAAGCGCGAGGCGGTCAAAGCCGTGGACGGTGTGAGCTTCGATTTGATTCGCGGCAAGACGCTCGGCATCGTGGGCGAGAGCGGCAGCGGCAAGAGCACGCTGATCAAGACGATCATCGGGCTGGAGGACGTGAGCGGCGGCAGGGCCGAGTTCATCGGCTTCGACATCAACAAGCGCACCAGCCAGCGCGACCTGGACATGATCCGCGAGTTGCAGATGGTGTTCCAGAATCCCGAGGCGACGATGAATCCGGCTTACACGGTCGGGCAGCAGATCGAACGGCCGCTCAAGCGCTTCAAGGTGGTGCCGCCGAGCCAGATTCGCGGCGAGGTGATCCGGCTGTTACGCGCGGTCAAGCTGGATGAGCACTACTACGACCGGCTGCCGCGCCAGCTCAGCGGCGGCGAGAAGCAACGCGTCGGCATCGCCCGCGCCTTTGCCGGTCGGCCCGACCTGGTGCTGGCCGATGAGCCGGTGAGCGCGCTGGATGTGAGCGTGCAGGCAGCCGTGCTCAACCTGCTGATGGAGATTCAGAGCGAGCGCGGCACAACCATGATCTTCATCGCCCACGATCTGAGCGTGGTGCGCTTCATGTGCGACCTCATCGCGGTGATGTATCTCGGCCAGATCGTGGAGATCGGCCCGGCTGAGGCGATCTACGCCCCGCCGTATCACCCGTATACCGAGTCGCTGCTGGCGGCTGTGCCGGTGCCCGACCCCACGGTCGAGCAGTCGCACATTCGGCTGGAGGGCACGATTCCCTCGCCGATGAATCCACCCAGCGGCTGCCGCTTCCACACCCGCTGCCCGCGCCGCGCACTGCTGCCCGATGGCGGCAAGATGTGCGAGACCGATGCGCCGCCGTGGCGGGAGGCCGGCACCGGCCACCGCATTCATTGCCATATCCCGCTGGAGCAGTTGCGCGAGGTGGAGAGCGCGGTGCGCATCGGCAAGGTGGCGTGAGCGAGACGTTCTAGCGCGTGCTTCGCATTGCCTTCAAATGCTTCAACGCTTTGTCGGCGGCGTAGCGTTTGTATTCCTTCGACTCTCGCCCGTAAATCGCAACCCGCGATGCGGTGTCGTGATGAATGCCCCAGCCGTATGTCTTCCCCAGCGATGACGCGCGCAAACAGGCTTGGCCCTTTGAGAAGAAGGCGTTGCGTTCCGCGTCGTAGCGAGAGGCAGGAATCTTGTTCTTCTCTGCATAGGCTGCGAAGATCACATCGTCGGATGTGTAGATGTAGGGATGCTTCGCGATGAGGTCGTACTGAATCTGCGCGATGGTGCGCGGTTCTTTCTCCGGCGGCGTCGTGCCGATCGTGGCTTTGCAGTCATCGGCCACCTCGATGAAGGTGTCCGTGTAGTTTGTCGTGTGCATGGTGTGTCGGTCACTCCACTTCAAGCGTGAGCGCGTACGGGTCGTGGCCCTCAAAGCGGGTCGCAAACCTTAGGGCGACATCGGTCAGGCTGCCCGTGCCAGTGCGGGCGACGCTGGTCACGTTCGCGTCAACGCCTTTGGGATCGAATTTGCCTTCATGGCGCAGCAGCACGCTGGCGGGTTGTCCGTCAAACGCGCCGTCAAACTGCTCATAGCCGGTATACGACCCGGTCTGATCGGGGTAATAGTGCATGATGTAAACCAGCTTGGTATCGCCTTGATAGGCGAATTCAGCTTCCACGCGCGTGACCCCCGGCCCGTCGCTCCGTTCCAGCTGCGGCGTCTCCTTCCAGTCTTTCATGCGATAGTGCAGTGGGAATGTCTTCATGATTTGTTCTGTCGAATGTCGGATGAGGATATAGTGTTTGCGTGCCGAGGGCTTGTAAATATGCGCCAACTTACGGAACGCGAAGAACCCATCACCGCGCGGGGCGTGCTGCGAAAGGAGGAAGGCAGCCGCGCCTTTCGCCTGCAGCTTTTTGAACCGCACGCCGAACTCAAACCCTGGGTTGAGTACTACTGGGCGGTCGAGTGGGATCTGGGCGACAGGACGTTTGTCCAGACTGTCATCACCAATCCCACTATTGATCTGAGTTTTGAAGACGACGTGGCAACCAACGGACTAGGGCTGTGTCTCGTTGTGACAGGGGTCGTTCCCCGGAGTTATCACAGAATTTTGCGCGGCCGGGCCGAAGCATTCGCAGTGCACTTTCATCCCGGCATGTTTCGCCCGTGGTGGGGCACCAGCGTCAACGCCTTGACTGGCAAAGCAGAACGCCTGGGTTCTGGCAATCGAGCTTGGGAAACCGCGGCGCTTACGCTTCTTACTGAATTGATGAACGCGCCGAACGAGGAGCGCGTGCGCATGCTGGATGCGCTGCTGCTGGCACATTGCCCGCCGCGCGATGTTGTGAGCGAGGACTTGCGCGATCTGGTGCATAGCGCCCGCCACGACCGCGCGCTGTGGGACACCCCGGCATTGGCGCGGCGCAGAAGTGTGTCTCTACGAACCAATCAACGCGAATTTCTGGATTACGTGGGCGTCAGCCCCAAGTGGGTGACGCAGCGCTATCGCGTGCAGGCGGCGATTGACGCGCTGGATGAAGAGCGCACTGGCCAGGGTGAACATTTGGACTTGACGCAACTCGCGCTCGACCTGGGCTATTACGACCTGGCGCACTTCAGCCGGGACTTTCGCGCGGTCACAGGTTATTCTCCCGATAAATACAGGCGCTATGGCAACTAAAGTGGAGACGCGATGCATCGCGTCTCCACATTGACCAAGTTGACCAATGAAGTGACGCAGCATGCGTGTCTGTTTGAATTCTGAGAAATCCCTCTTGCCCATTCTGCGGAATCGAGCGATATAATTTGGCGTGCCGCGCAAACAGAATCCATTCTGCAACTGCGCCTGTCGCGCGAATCGAATCGCTCGCAACTGAATGTAGGGAGCATAGCTAGTGCTCCCTATTTTTGTTTAATCATGCCGAAATACATTTTTTGCACGGGTGGAGTCGTCAGTTCAGTGGGCAAAGGCGTGACGGCCGCTGCCATCGGGCGCGTGCTCAAGGCGCGCGGCCTGCGCGTCGCCATCCAGAAGCTCGACCCGTATCTGAACGTAGATCCGGGCACGATGTCGCCATATCAGCATGGCGAGGTGTTCGTGACCGAGGATGGCGCGGAGACCGATCTCGACCTGGGCCACTACGAGCGCTTCATTGACGAGAATTTGACCCGCGCCTGCAACACCACCACCGGCCAGGTCTACAACGAAGTCATCGGCAAAGAGCGGCGCGGCGACTACTTGGGCAAGACCATACAAGTCGTGCCGCACGTGACGAACGAGATCAAGCGCCGCATCAGCCTGGTGGCCAAGAGTGGCACGACCGACGTGGTGATCGTCGAGGTGGGCGGCACGGTGGGCGACATCGAGGCCATGCCATTCATCGAGGCCATCCGCCAGATGCGGCGCGACGTGGGCCGCGACAACACCTTCTACGTCCACGTGACTTTTCTGCCAAAGGTCGGCGCGACGGGCGAACTGAAGACCAAGCCCACCCAGCACAGTGTGCGCGATCTGCGCGGGGCCGGCATCTTGCCCGACGCTATCATCGCCCGCAGCGACGAGCCGGTTGACGACGAACTGCGCGAGAAGATCGCCCAGTTCTGCGATGTGGAGCCGCGCGCTGTGTTGCCGATGGTAACCACGCAGTATTTGTATGAGGTGCCGCTGATGCTGGAGGACATGGGCTTCGGCGATTACCTGTGCGAGCGGTTGAATTTGAAGAACCCACCGGCCGATCTGAGCGCGTGGCGCACGATGTGCAGCGATGTGCGCAAGGCCAAGCAACCGCTGACCATCGCCATTGTTGGCAAATACGTCGAGCTGCACGATGCCTACATGAGCGTGCGCGAGTCGCTCTATCACGCTGGCATGGCGTGCGGGCGCGAGGTGCGCATCAATTGGATCAACAGCGAGGAACTGGAGCGCGGCGAAGGCTTGGAGCGATTGGAGAAGGTGTCGGGCATCGTCGTGCCGGGTGGCTTTGGCTATCGCGGCATCGAGGGCAAGATCATCGCCGCTAAATACGCCCGCGAGAACGATGTGCCGTATCTGGGTCTATGCCTGGGCATGCAGGTGATGGCGATCGAGTTTGCGCGCCACGTGCTCAACAGCCGTGAGCCGAACAGCACCGAGTTCAACCACAACACCGCCTACCCCATCATTGACCTGATGCAGGATCAGCGCGACATCAGCGACATGGGCGGCACCATGCGCCTGGGCGTGTATCCGTGCCAGCTCGTGCCGGGCACGCGCGCGCACAAGGCCTACGTCAGCGCGCTGGCCAAAGCCGGTGATAACGGCGCGCCGAACGGCGTGCATGTGGACTCGGGCGTGGGCGCGGTGACGGTGCAGGAGCGCCATCGTCATCGTTGGGAGTTCAACAACGAGTTCCGCAAGATGATGGGCGACGCCGGGCTGGTGTTCAGCGGCATGTCGCCGGATGGCCGGCTGGTGGAGATTTGCGAGCTGCGCAGCCACCCGTTTATGCTAGGCAGCCAGTTCCACCCCGAATTCAAGAGCCGGCCCAACCGGCCGCACCCGCTGTTCAAAGCATTTGTCGAAGCGGCCATCGAATATGACAAGGGCGCGCCGTTGATCAAGCCCACCAGCGTGAGCGAGCTTGTGCGCGAGCCGCAGCCACAAGCGGCCGGCGTGTAGAGTGCAAAAAGCAAAACGCAAACCCGTTTTGCGTTTTGCTTTTAACTCGTCGCGTGCGCGATGACGTGATCCAGCCGGCCATCCTTGAGTTCGAAGACCTGATCGGCGTATTCGATGCTGAGTGGGTCGTGCGTGGCCATCAGGATGGTCACGCCCTGTTGGTGGGCAAGGTCGCGCAGCAGGCCGAGCACCTGGCGGGCGGTGTGGCTGTCCAGTTCGCCGGTCGGCTCGTCGGCCAAAATGAGCTTGGGCGAGTTGGCCAGCGAGCGGGCGATGGCCACGCGCTGCTGCTGGCCGCCGCTCATCTCAAACGGCATGTGCTTGGCCCACTTGCCCACGCCCACCAGGTCGAGACACTCCTGCGCGCGGCGATTGCGCTCCTTGGCCGACGCCCCGGCCAGCCGCAGCGATAGCTCCACATTTTCAAACGCGGTGAAGGTCGGCACGAGCGAGAACGACTGAAACACAAAGCCGATCTTGTGCCGGCGCAGCTCGGTCATCTGCTGTTCGTTGTAGCCGCTGATGGGTTGGCCGAACAGCGACACGGCACCGCCGGTCGGTTTGTCCAACCCGCCGATGCAGTTGATGAGCGTGGTCTTGCCGCTGCCGCTGCGCCCCTTGAGCGCGACAAACTGACCCGAGGTCACATCGAACGTGATGCCGCGCAGGGCATACACTTTGTTGTCGCCGCTGCCATACACGCGCTCGACGTTATCGGCCCGAACGATGCTATCTGCCATGGCTGTATTTTAGATTGCAGATTGCAGATTGCAGATTGCAGATTGCAGATTGCAGATTGCAGATTGCAGATTGCAGATTGCAGATTGCAGATTGCAGATTGCAGATTGCAGATTGCAGATTGCAGATTGCAGATTGCAGATTGCA
>Ga0224722_1000456_pt1 | contig 23697 bp, 17 predicted proteins | sample Balambano_FR1_Me_FD_161646 | JGI IMG/M metagenome (GOLD analysis project Ga0224722, IMG submission 161646) | Freshwater sediment microbial communities from Lake Towuti, South Sulawesi, Indonesia - Balambano_FR1_MetaG | ecosystem: Environmental > Aquatic > Freshwater > Lake > Sediment | place... | reverse complement strand
CTCAAGCTCGCCCCGTTCTTCCCTTGTCAACCGCACATGATATTTCTTCGCCATCTGCCTGCCCCTTTCCCGGACAAACAGTATATCCCCTTTCTTACCCACTCGCTTCCTTTTGGTCGTCTACTAGAGGGAAATTCGATCCGCTGTATTGCTGATTCGCTGAATGTGTCGAAAGGATCCGTTAGCCTATGGGTTCGAGATATTCTGCTTACAGATGAACAAGTCTTCAGGCTTAAGGAACGACATCGCAAAATTGTGGCTCAAATGAATGGCGCAGAGCGCAATCGAGAAAAACATCGCATGTTAAGGCTCCGATACCAGACTGAGGGACGCACCAAAGCTCGTGAAGGAAATGCTCTTCATTTGGCTGGCTGTATGTTGTATTGGGCGGAGGGCGCTAAGGACAAGAACGAACTGCACTTTGTCAATTCCGATCCTGCGATGCTGACATTCTTTATGAAATTTCTGCGAGAGGAACTCGAAGTACAGGATAACGAAGTCAGCTTAAAAATACACTGCCATTCGGCTGAACGAGATGTTCAGGTGGTTGCCGAGAGCTACTGGTTAACGACGTTAGGGCTTTCCCAAAGCAATCTGCGTAAAACAGTGTTTAAGCAGGGAAGCGATAAAAGCCGTAACGTACTTCCCTACGGCGTGTGTGCAATTAGAGTTCACCGGACACGGGCAGTTCAGCACATATTCGGCGCGATTCAGGAATATGCAGGATTTAACAAGCCGGAATGGTTGGGCTAATCGTTAATCCACTTCGCAGCGAACCAGGTCTTCCCAGGTTTCGCGGCGGCGCGAAAGACGCCATTCATCCCCATTGGGCAGCACGACCACCTCTGCCGGGCGCAGGCGGGCATTATAGTTACTGCTCATGACCATGCCGTATGCGCCAGCTGTGAGTACCGCCAGCACGTCTCCGACTTCCAGCGGCGGCAGCAGTACATCGGCTGCCAGTATATCGGTGGACTCGCACACGGGTCCTACCAACGTAACCAGTTCAGCTTCGCCCACTCGCGGTGTGACAGGAACAACGACATGCTGCGCCTCATACAGCATCGGGCGAATGAGTTCCGTCATGCCCCCGTCAAGGATTACGAACGTTTTGCCGCCCTGCCGCTTGATATATTGCACACGCATGAGTAGCATCCCTGCATCCGCGACAAGCGAACGCCCAGGTTCTAAGATCAGCGCATAATCTTTTGTCAACGGGAGTATTACGGAAGCGAAATCATCTGGTGCTGGGATGCTTTCACTTGCCAGATACGTAGCAGGAAATCCCCCGCCGATATTCAGCGTGCGAATGAATGGATATGGCGCGATCAGGTCGAGCGCGATCTGAACCGCCTGCCGTGTCGCCATCGTGTCCCCAAGCTGACTGCCGATGTGGATATGAAGCCCTTCAAAACGCAGATTGGGCAGTCTATCGCGGTCATTCAGCAGGTAACTGATCGCTTCCGCACTCAAGCCAAACTTGGCATAACGGTGACCTGTGGCGATATGCGAATGGGTGTTCGCCGTGACTTCGGGATTGAAGCGCGGGGCAACGCGCACGGTCGTCTGCAACTCACCTGCAATTGCATTGAGCGCAGACGCTTCTTCAACATTTTCGATGTTGAACCAAGCTACTCCGCGAGAAACGGCGTAGTAAAGCTCGCCCATTGTTTTACCCACGCCTGCAAACACAATGTCCTGCGATTTGGCACCTGCCCGCCGTGTCATGTGAATTTCACCCGCGCTCACCGCGTCAATACCCGTACCTGCATGAATCAACGTTTCGAGGATGGGACGATGATTGTTGGCTTTGGCGCTGTAATGAATGTCCGCCTGTGGAAATGCGGTTTTGATGCGGGTGTAGTTTGCCAGGACTCGGTGCAAACTGTAAACATAGGTTGGCGTTCCCACCTGTGCAGCGATTTCCTGTACGGCACAGTCATCACAGTACAATGTACCGTTACGGTATTGAATAGAGTCGTTGAAAGGGGCTTCAGCAATTGCCGATGTCTGGACCAATACAGGTACATGTGAAACGGTAGATTGCCCCCGTTCTTTGGCAAGGCGAAGATGAACCATTGCACTGTCAATCTGGCTGGTGAGCGCATAGAGCAGGCGATGATCGCCAACGGTGAACAGCGCATCACGTCCAATAATGACTGCGCCGACACGGTCATGATTGATGATAAACGGCGCTGCCAGCACTACCAGACGGTGATGCCCTGTTGGAACAGGAATGACCTGCGGAAATTCCAGATCGTGAGTATAGGAACGTAGATTATCAAGTACAGCAGGCTCAACAGAACGGCTATCCAGCAGGGCGCGTGTGATGAGACGTTCTGGCTGCTGTTCACAAATCATGACCAGATCTGCCTGAAACTGCTCAACCAACGTTTCAGCGAAGGATGTTATCAGGGTGTCTTCATCGCTAATCTGATCACGCAGACGGTCAACCGCGTAAATACCCGCGAGTTCGCGGTTGCGCTGTGCCAGCTTCCAGATCATCCGCGCCTGCACTATCGCCGAGTCCACCTGTTTTTCGGCAATTTCCATCAGTTTCATTTCGGCGGGCGTAAAGGGGGAGTCCTGCCGCGCAAGCGCCAGCCCGCCTAGCGGCAGCCCTTTAAGGATAATCCGATTGCCGATGGTATAACGCCAGTAAGGATTCTCAATGGTTGTCAGCGTATCGCGGCGCATTGCCTCGCGGCATAAATCCAGTGCTTCACCCTGACTCAGCCCCGACGCGGCTATCGCTTCAACATCGTCGTTGGTTTCCGCCAGCAGCACGATTGCACAGGCGCTGGCTTGAAATCGCTCTTTGAGCAGGGCGACAATCGCGTTGAACATCGTTTGCGGATCATCGTCTTCCTCGAACGAATCGCGGATTTTGTCGAGCGCGAAGGTGAGTTGTAATCCCGCGTCATTTGCGATTGGATAGTCAGACGCGCTGCCATTCATGGGACAGGTTTCCAGTCTTGCGGTACAGTATAGGGAAGATTATCCTGAGTATATCGGTTTGATTGAAGGATGCCTACTTGATCGCTGATCAGAATGATACCAGGCTGGCGGTTCAGTACGAGTCGATCCGTCGTCAGGAATTTGAACTAATCACACATCTCTTGCAGATTTTGCCCAAAATTGATGGCGTGGGTGATGATCAGTTAGCGCAAATGCGCGACGCGCTGTTTCACGCCGATACACCGTATCTGATGGTCTTCGTCGGTCCTTTCAACTCTGGAAAATCCAGCCTGATCAACGCGCTGCTTGGCAAGGACGATCTGCTGCCCGTCGGAATCACACCAACGACAGATCGCATTACCATGCTGCGGCACGGCGATACATCCCAACGCGCTCGCATGGGCGATACCGACATCGTGTTTTATCCATCTCTATTGCTGCAAAAAGTCAGTTTTGTAGATACGCCCGGCTTGGAGTCTATCTTCAAAACCCACGAGGAGGAAACGCGCCGTTTCCTGCATCGAAGTGATGTCGTCATGCTGATCATGCTGGCGACTCAGGCAATGACAGCTGGCGATCTCGATAATCTTCGTTTGCTGAAAGAATATGGCAAGACCGTCATTATCATCCTGAATCAGCGCGATTTGCTGACTGATGACAAGGTGGAGGAAGTGCGCCAGCACGTTGCCGATCAGAGCCGCGTACAGCTTGGCTACCAACCTGACATCTGGCTGATGTCTGCCCGTTGGGGCAATGAGGCGCGTCAGGCGGATGGTTCAGTGGATGATATCTTGTGGGAAAAAAGCGGTTTGAGCCAGCTTGAGCGCTACCTGGATCGCCAGTTGAATGATGCTGCACGGCTGCGGCAGAAATTGCAGACGCCATTGCAGATCACCCAGAATATTCATCAGGCGGCGCTCAACGCCGTGCGCGGCAATCAATCCGCGCTCAACCAATATCAGAGCTTGTCTCAGAATATTGAAAGCCAGATGACCGGTTACAAACGCGAATTGGACACCATCGCCAGAACGACTCTGACCGAGATCACAGCGAAATTTGATGAAGCTGCTTTACGGGGCGAGGAAGCAGTTCGAGAGGTTTACGGGATTGGGCGACTTCCTGTCGCCTTTGTACGTGGTCTGGGTGAATTAACGGGCTTGCGGCGGATTGCGGAAGGTGACTCTGTGACGAAACAGGCGCTGCTGGAGCGAAAGGCACTGGAACCACTGGATGAGGTTCGGGATGTCGCCGATCAGCTTGCGCCGCGCCTTGAAGGTAAGGACGTGCAGGATGTGGATGATCTGATCAAATATGCCAACCGCGAAATTGATGCTTTGCCCGTGACTATTCGCGGAAAAGTGATCGGCTCTCTGCAAGCCCCTGCGCTTTATGATCGCTCGATGCTTCAGGATGCCCGAAACGAACTTGACGAACAGGAACGCCTCGCCAGAACCGTCATCCCAAAAACAATTGATAAAGCGGTGCGAACCAGTGACGTTTATTTCGCTGCTTACGAAGTAATTGTGTTGCTCTTTCTCGCATTTGTGCTGCTCGCGCCGATTCAAACGCCCGACACGCCGAATTTGAAAGCGACCCTCATCCTTGTACTGGTGATTCTGAGCATTCTTGGTGCGGGTGCAAATCTCTTTCGCGGCAGTACACTTTCAACGAGCTATGGGAAGCGGATGAAAACCGCTGGTGTACAGTATCAGGAAACCTTGCAGCGGGCAGCCGATAAACAAATCGGCTACGGTATGCGGCTGCGTCAGGAGGCGGTTGCGCCGCTCACGCGCCTGATTGATGCCCAAACGGATGTACTGACCGATCAGCTTTTGGAGTTGCAGAACGCGGGAAAAGAAATGGTGGCTATTGAAGCCGCCCTGACGAAAATCAAGTGACAAGTGAGATGTGATGAATAACGATCTTGAGACGACGCCTGTAAAGGATGTACCAGAGACAACGGACGTGACACCCCTTACACAGACACCCGAAATGACAGATGCGGCAAAGGACGCGATAGCAGTGACGCCTGTAGGTGTTGCCGAGAGTCAGTCTGTGGACACGGCAAAACCAACTCTATCCGATGGGACAGTGGCGGCGCTGCGTGAGGCGGAAATTCGCCTGACTTTGGACATTGCTCAAACGCTGAGTGAAATGGGCGAATCGGCGCAGGAGGATCGCCAACGCCTGATCGAAATGGCGAATGACCTGCGTGATATGTTCTTCCTCGTGGTCATCATTGGCGAATTTAACGCGGGGAAGTCGTCATTCATCAATGCTTTGCTAGGCGAAGAACTGCTGCCGATGGGTATTACACCGACGACAGAAGCAATTGAACTGATCAAATACGGCGACGCGACGCACAAGCCGACGATCAAGCAGGATAACCTGCGCGAATGGACGCATCCAAACATGATCGCCCCTGGTGTCGCCCTCGTGGACACACCGGGAACGGGTTCGGTATTTCAGCGGCATGAGCGCACGGCGAAAGCTTTCCTGCACCGAAGCGATCTGATCATTTTTGTGCTATCAGCGAAACGCGCTCTGGCGGACACCGAACGCTTATATCTTGAACTCGCCAAAAGCTACGGCAAGAAGGTGATCCTTGTCGTCAATCAGGTTGATCTGGTCTCGCCGCAGGAGCGCGTGGATGTGCGCCGGTTTGTCGAACGGCAGGTCAAGGATTTGCTAGACCTGCAACCGCTGTTATTCATGGTGTCGGCAAAAGAGGCGCTAACCAGCCGCGCATCAGGCGTCGAAACGGGCGGGGTGGACGCGGTACGCGCCCATTTACGTGGTGTTTTCAGCGAAGCGCCCCCCGCTCGGCAAAAACTAATCGCCCAACTTGACACCGTGACACGGATTGTCGAAAAGTATGGCGACCAGATCAAGGGCAAAGGGGCTTTGGTCAGCAACGATACGTCAAAAGTTCATGATGTTGAAAATGAACTGACTCGACAGTCCGCAGGCTTGAATACGCAGTTGAAGGCAGCGCGTGCCGATATTGACACCATTTTTGAAGGTATCCGCCAGCGCGGGCTGCAATTCATGAGTCAAAATCTCTCGCTGCGGAAGATTGGGCGTGGGACAAATCGTGAAAAGCTGCAAGCCGAATTTCAGGAAACCGTGATTGGCAACTCGCTCCATGAGATACAGGATGCTACGCAAAACTACGTCAACGCGCTGATCGATCAGAGCCGCCTGTACTGGCGCGGCGTCATTGATCGCCTTAACCAGCTACAGGATACGCTCGAATCGGAAATTTCGGGTCTGGATGCCAGTGTTTATGCGGAACAGCGCGAGGCTTTACAGGATGCAATACGCGCTGCCGAATCAGAAATGCGCTCGTATTCCAGCGGGCGGGTGCTGGGCGAAATGGAGCAGGATTTCAAGGCGAATATGGCAGGCTTCACCAGCAGCACAGCGGCTACCGCAGTTGGTTTGATCGTTGCGTTGGCGGGGATAGCGGCACAGGGTCCCGTTGTTGGCGCTGGGGCGGCAGCACTGGCACTTCCCGCAGTGCTGATCGGCGCTCCCGTAATGGTGGGCGGCGGTTACTTCATGTGGCGCTACTACCGCCGCATCACGACAAAAGCGCGGGATGATTTTAATCAGCGGGTTGACCAACTGGAAAACACGTATCACGCGGCACTGGATGATCTGACGAAGAAAGAGCGTGACCGCCTCGCGCATTACGGTCGGCAGGTGTTAACGCCAATCTACAGCCGCCTGGAAGCCCTGAGCCAGCGCTATAAAAGTCAGGAAGGGCAGTTCACCCGCTATGTGAGTGAACTTGCTACTTTGCGCGACGGGGTCCAAAGCCTATAACTGGTGAACGGCGCGAACGTCGGCGATCAGAGTGTTTATGTCGGGTTCTGCAACAAAATAGTCGGGTTCGCCGAGTGGGTCTTCCGGTGAATCTCCCAGCAGCAGACGCCCGACATTGACCATGCCGTGTGCTAGTGCCTCGACGTAATAGCCGCCTTCCATCAGAAAGATGATTTTTCCGTCGCACAGCGTGTCCGCAAGCGACTTTAGGGTTTGCCCTAATGCCGCGAACCCGTTGAGTGTCAGGCGCATCCCCGCCAGCGGATCTGCCCAGTGCGCGTCATAACCTGCTGAAACGAGGATAAGCTGGGGTTGATAACGCTGCGCTGCTGGGATGACAACCTGTTCAAATACCGCCTGATAACTTGTGTCGCCACAGCCTTGCGGCATGGGAATATTGATCGTATAGCCTTCGCCTGTTCCTGCACCTGTGTCGCCTACAAGTCCTGTCATCGGATACAAGGGATACTGATGCGTGCAGATGAACAGTACGGATGGATCGTTGTAAAATATGTCGTTTGTCCCATTGCCGTGATGCACATCGTAATCCACGATTAGCACTCGCTCTACCCTATGAACACGTTGTGCGTGGCGTGCGGCAATGGCGATGTTGTTCAGTAGGCAGAATCCCATGCCGCGTTCACTGATGGCATGATGTCCCGGTGGACGTGTCACTACAAACCCGTTATCCGCCTCACCTGTTAGGACGCAATCCACCGCCATCACCCCGGCGCCTGCTGAGAGACGGGCAATTTCGTAGGATTGCGGATTGATATACGAATCGGCGTCAAGATGCAGCGTGTACGGCTGTTTGGCGGTATACGCGAGGATGTCGAGATAGTCATCGGCGTGAACCGCCCGAATATCGTCATCGGTTGCTGGTTCAGCTTGTAACGTCTGCAAACGCGGTAGCATGCCCGACTCATCTATACGCCGCCAGACGGCGCGAATACGCCCGGCATGTTCAGGGTGTTCAGGCAGATGATGTTCAACGCAGCGCGGATGTGTGATATAAACAGTTGGCATCTTTTTCCAATTGCGGTGCAAGGATAGTGAGCGAACCGATTATAATGTTTGTATGTCACTCCTCAAAAGAATCGAACCTTTTGAACCATCGCCTTCTTCGCCATCTTTACAGCGGCGAAAAGCAACATCTCTTATGCCGTCAGAACAAAGGTTCGATAGGTCTATGCGTCAGCAGTCAGGACTAGATGGTATGCAGTATGAGCGCCTGGTACAGTGGGCAGAGAGCTACTGGCAGGAACTTTTTCCTGAGCGTGACTATATCACCATCTGGGCATCTACCGAGTGCGGCAACAAGATCGCTCAAGAGCAGGTGAAAGCCGGACGCAAGCTGCGCGGCAAGTCTCGTTACGATGGCTTTGAAGCGGTGGATTGCCCTGCCATTGTCCCCATTAGTGACTACGGATCGCGTGGCAAAAAGATGGTTCTCACATCTAGCGCTGGCGCGTATCGCTTTAAGTTTACCGACGATGATGGCGAACCGTTTGAAGTCATATATGCCAGTTCGTACATCAATGATAATGTGCAGGATATGACGGCGGTTGCGCTCGTGCCGCCGCATAAACTGGAGACATGGGCGGCATTTGAATTTGTGTGCGCCCGCGCCGTTCGCCCACGTATTCGCCGCCGCCGCGACGTTTATATCATTGGTGGGACGGACGCCTTTTTTGACCCGACGGTTGATTGGCAGGATGTCATCCTTGCGGAAGACCTGAAAACCAAACTGCACGATGACATGGAAGCCTTTTTCGATAAGGGCGTCGAAATCTATCGCCAGTTGAAACTGCCGCCATTTCGCAAGCTGCTACTGGCTGGCATTCCCGGTACGGGCAAAACGATGTTGTGCGCGGCAATGGCGAAACTGGCGATCAAGCGCGGGCGCGTCGTCGTGTACGTTTCCGGCGCAGACCGCGATGGCGCGTCGTTTGAAAAGATTCAACGGGCGCTGCAGGCGGTGACGGCGGCACGCTACCCCGTGCTGCTAATCGTTGAGGAACTTGACGCTTACTTGCAGGGCGATGACAAGGCGCGAATCCTGAATGTGTTGGACGGGATCGAATCGCCGAATAACCCCCGTGGAGCGCTGCTCCTGGCGACGACCAATTACCCCGAGGCGATTGATGAGCGCATTTCCAAGCGTCCTGGACGGCTGGATCGTATCTTCATCATTCCGCCGATTCAGGATGAAGATCAGGCGCGGCGAATGCTCAAGCATTACATGGCAGATCAATGGACGCTCGATCTCGATGGGGTTGCGGCGCATCTGGTCAATCAGCCCGGCGCGTTCGTGAGGGAAGTCGCGCTTCACGCCCGTATGCTGGCGGCACATGAGCACAAAACCGAAGTGACGCTGGATATGCTTGATCAGTCCGTGCAGAGCCTGCTCAGGCAGGTCAATTCGGAAAGCGATTTCCTCACGCAGCGCCGCCCGATCACAATGGTGAACAACAAGAAAGTTCCGCCGCGCAATCCTTTCGGCTGGCGCGACGAACTTGACGGTGAATCCTAGAACGCCTCACTCCGCCTGTATAGGTGTGAGTATCATGTAGTCGAAACCGTTCATGTGAATAGTCTCGGTCTGTTCGTAATTCTCGTAAATTGCATCAATTACATCCCTCGGATAGAACAGCGCCCGCAGGATCACAAGACCAAACTCCTGACGTTCGAGCATGTCAATCAGCGCGGTTGAGTCAAACTGGTTATTCAGAGAGAGATTCAGGATTTGCGTCGGATTGGTGATGACTGTTTTGCCTGCTAGCAGATTGAATGCCGCTTCTTCGCTCAGGACATCGCCATCTGCCTGTCGCACGAGATCAACAATCCGCCAGCCCTCCTCAATATCCGCCTGTGTGGTGAAATGCCCGATGTTGGCGTATCCCCCTGCGATTCGCCCCGCCGAGTCGTAAAAACCGTTGTCCGCGTTCGCCTCCAAACCCAGCGCAGTTGCAATCGGCTCAAAGATTGCCCCTTGCGTAGGCATGTGCAGCACCGCACGACCATAACCAATGTAGCACAGTGGCACGATTATCAGGCTGGCAGCAACGACTACGGGCGCAATACGGCGAAACGGTTGAATTAGCCAACGTGTATAAAAGCTCGGCGCAAACGACCAGTTTCCGCGCACAAGCCGCGAAAAGCAAATGCCGCTGAGGATGCACAGCGCGGCAATCGAAGTCGCAAAATAGCTGTCACCTGCACCCCATTTCCCCGAAAGCGCCGCATTTGCGACGGCGGCAGCAAACCAGATCGTATACAGCGACAGACGCGCAAAATACAGTTCGTACAGTGCATAAAGAACTGCGGGAACGATCAAGAACCCGTGCAGGCTGAACCATAAACGGTACAACCCGAACGTCTGATCGGGAATATAATCATTGACGTTCGCGGAAATCGTTTGAAGCCACCACTGTCCGTTGGTGGCGCGGTTCAGCCACAAGAATATCCCGCTGCCAACGAGGGCGAATACAATGCCCCAGATCACGGCGCGGCGTGGCTGGCGGATGAACAGAAATACAAACACAGCAACGGCGGTTGCCAGCGCGAGTTGTTTGGTGTAGCCCGCCGCGAGGATAAGACCTAACCCGACAGCCAGTGTGATCCGCCGCTTGCGAGTGTCCTGAATTTCATTGACGTTAGCGAGGACGACAACGGCAAGCGTCTCGAACATCACCATCGTCATGTGCTGGCGAAACAGTGGTCCAATATGGTAGATCGTATTGGAGGCGAGAAATGCCAGCCCGGACAGGACGGCGATCCACTTATGCCCGCCTTCACGATAGACAGCGACGCCGATTGCCGCTGCCGCGACCAGCGTTCCAAGAAAGCCAAGCAACCGCCCGTACCAGTACGCCTCGCCGAACAGCCACACGAATGGCGCAGCCATGACATGAAACAGTGGCGGGTAGTTGCTGGAATAGAACGGATAGACGTTCGTATCCTGATAGGGAAGCCGTCCCTCGCTAAACATGATCGTATCAACGAGTTCAAAACCCTCACCCTGATCATAGTCAAACGGAAACTGCATCAGATTGACGGCGAACGCCGCATAGACGAGCAGATAACCGAGCAGGATCAGCAGCGCTACAACCATCAACACGCGGCTGATGGTGATAATGAGGCTATTGGTTTTGGTGGGTGGCGCAGTCTGGACAGCAAGATCGGTCATGCGGGATTTTTTCCTAACGGGAGCAGCGTGGCGCCAATTATCGCAAGGATGACGCACCCGCCCAACGCGATTCGCTGTGACGGACCAATTCCGCCCTGCCGCCCGATATCCAGCACTTCGATCATCAGGACACCGACGAATCCCGCGATTCCCGCCGCGATCATCAGCGCACCAAGTACCCGTTTGCTCAAAGTGAAATCGTTTGAAAAGACGTGTTTAAGATTCATCTGCGTTCCGTGAAACTTTCCTGATGCAATGTGCGTATAGGATAACAGATTGTAACAGAGCCAGAATAATACGCTGGCATTCGGGAAATGACGAGGCAGTACGATGAATGATGAATTCAGCCAGCCGACAGGCAGCGATAACGGCGTGAATGACGCGGCAAATACGGCTGTGAACACTGGCTTTACAAATGATGTAGATGGCAGTGAATCAGCCGAAGGCATACAGGCGGATGCACAGGCGCGGGTTTCGCGCTTATCATCCAGCACGGCAGGGCAGGGTACACAGCCTCCTGTTGAAACGGCGGATGAAGATCCCGTCGTACGCGAGTACGAACAGCGATACCGCCCGACAAGCAAGGCGACGAACGACAATGCCTTTTCAACAACGTTCAGCGCATTGAAGGAAAAGGCGAAGCGCACCGAAGCGCCGTTAAGCTACAGCACCCTTCGCGTGACTGATGATGAACGATTGTGGGCGGCAGTCGCTCATGCGAGTATCTGGATCACATTACTTGGTGGTTTTCTCACGGGCGGGCTAATTGTTCCACTGAGTATCTTTGTCCCATTGACCATCTTCCTGATGTTCCGCAACCGTTCCGACTTTGTCGCATTTCACGCGCTGCAAGCCTTTGCCCTGCAATTAATTGCGACAGTTGGCGTACTGGCGCTACTGATTGTCGGCAGCATCATCTGGGCGCTTGGTCTGGTGATTGCCTTCTTGCTGATTGTCGTGCTGATCGGCGTAATCCTTGTACCACTGTGGGGCCTTGTCGGTATTTCGTTTTTCATTGGCGTGTTTGTCCTGCCGCTGGCGGCGGGGGTTCTTGGCGCAATCGCGGCGGTGCAGACGTATAACGGACGTGACTATCAGTACCCGTATATTGCGCCCTGGATTGATCGCCAGCTTGCGGGTGGCTATCTGAACGTCGCGTAGCCCAATCAGATTTTCACAGCCAATCCCTCTGCCCGCATCCGTAGGGCAGGGGGATTTTTATTTCCCCGCGCTTTATTTCTCATTTTCGCCATGCTATGCTTTGGCGGTTACGAGCAGTTTCCAGGGTCACATTGAGGTCCAACTATGTTAAAAACGCATAACTGTGGTGAACTGCGCCCGCAGCACGCCGGGCAGCAGGTTCAACTGGCAGGCTGGGTACATCATCATCGCGATCAGGGCGGTGTCATCTTTATTGATTTGCGCGATCGCTGGGGTCTCACGCAGATCGTCGCCAATCAGGAAATTTCTGCGGCGGCACATGAGGTAGCAAGCAAACTCCGCAGCGAATATGTCGCGCAGATTATCGGCGAGGTGCGCCTGCGTCCTGAAGGCACCGTGAATGAAAGTATCGAAACAGGCGGAATTGAAGTGATCGCCAAAGAGGTTGTGTTGCTAAATGCCGCCAAGACACCGCCGTTCTATATCAACCAGGACTCGAAAGTGGACGAGACCGCACGAATGCGCTACCGCTATCTCGATCTGCGCCGCCAACGGATGCAGCGCAATATCGTATTGCGCCATCGCGTCGTTAAGTTCATTCGTGACTATATGGATGCCAACGGCTTTGTCGAAGTCGAAACGCCGATTTTGTTCAAGACGACCCCCGAAGGAGCGCGGGATTTCCTCGTGCCAAGCCGCCTCATGCCTGGTAACTTTTATGCGCTGCCGCAAAGCCCGCAGCAGTTGAAACAATTGCTGATGGTAGCGGGTTATGAGCGTTATTTTCAGATCGCTCGCTGTTTCCGTGATGAAGACCTGCGCGGAGATCGCCAGCCCGAATTTACCCAGCTTGATGTGGAGATGAGCTTTGTTGAGCGTGAAGATGTCATGCAGCTTATCGAAGGCTTGATGTTGCAAATCTGCGAGAAAGTCGTAGGTAAAACACCTTTGTATACGCCATTTCCGCGTATCAAGTATTACGACGCGATGGAAAAATACGGCTCGGATAAGCCTGACCTGCGCTATGACCTTGCAGCGGTGGACATTACAGAGATCGCGGGCAAGAGCGCGTTTCCGGTGTTTGTGAATAACGCGGCGGAGGGCAAACCCGTTAAGGTTATCCGTGCACCCGGTATGGCGCTTCGCAGCGGTACTGCTTTGCGTAAACTGGCGGAAGAACTGGAAACGCTTGCGCGGGGCGCGGGCGCGAAAGGACTGGCGTGGGTGGCGCTGCCCGAAAATGAGTCCGATGAACTCAAAGGTCCCATCAGCAAATACTTTACTGTTGAGCAGATTCTAGGAATCGTCAGCCTAACCGAAGCGAAACCCGGCGACCTACTCCTATTCATCTCGGACAAGCGCGAAACAGTCTGGGCAGTAACGGATGTGCTGCGTCAGCAAATCGCCAGAGAACTCAATCTGGCAGACCCGGACGTATTGGCGTTTGGCTGGATCATAGACTTCCCGATGTTCTACTGGAACGAGGAAGAACACCGCTGGGATCCCTCTCAGCATATGTTTACCATGCCAATGCCCGAAGACCTGCCCCTGCTCGATACTGATCCGGGCAAGGCGCGTGGTTCGCAATATGACCTTGCATGTAACGGTCTTGAAGTGGCGGGCGGCAGCATCCGTATCGCCAGCCGCGAAATTCAGGAGAAAATTTTCCCGTTGATCGGGCAGGATATGGAAGCGGCGCGGGCGCAGTTCGGACACATGCTCGAAGCGTTTGAATATGGCGTCCCGCCGCACGGCGGAATCGCCTCCGGCATTGATCGTCTGGTCATGGTGTTGGCGGGCGAGCCAAATATCCGCGAAGTAATCGCTTTTCCGAAGACGCAAACGGGCGCGGACATCATGGCAGGTGCGCCGTCGGAAGCCGATCAGAAGCAGTTGGATGAAGTGTGGCTGAAAGTTGTTGAGCCGCAGAAGAAAAAATAAATCGCAACAGAATGGGCGAGAGCTATATCTCGCCCATGTTTTTTCTGTTAGCTCTCTTCGTTTGGTCTGAGCAGGTAGGCGTTGAAAACGCCCGCCAGAATACCGCCCGCAAAAATCCCTACGAAGTAGGCAGGAACATAGGTGAAATTCCCTGCCATTATCGCGGGACCCAATGTTCGTGCAGGATTCAGCGAAGCTCCAGATAGCACACCACCTGCGAAGATGCAGAAGGTTAGCGTCAAGCCGATGGCAATCGGCGCAAACTGCCCGGCTTTGCCATGTGCAGCGGTTTGAAAAATCACAGTCACAAACAAAAATGTCAAAATCAGTTCCAGCGTGGCAGCGCCCAATAAATTGGGAGTTGTGAGAACGCCGATGGTTTGCCCGAATCCCCAGCCCGTCGGGACAATTTGCACCATCACGAATGCCCCAAGAATCGCGGCGATGAATTGGATGATCCAGTAAGTGATGGCTCGCAAAACATCTATTTTGCCGCCAACCAACAGTCCCGCAGTGACCGCAGGGTTGAAATGCCCGCCTGAGAGATGTCCAAAGGCATATGCGAACCCCAGAACCACCAGCCCATGACCGAAAGCGGGAATGGTGACGCTTAGGACGGTGCCGCCTTGCAGAATGTCCTGCCCGGCGACGGCACCGCAAAGGGTTCCGATAAATACGAGGGCAAATGTCCCGATGAATTCGGCGACGAGTGCCTTGCCATCAAGTTTCATTACTCACTCCTCTACATAGTTCCTAATCCGCCGAAATTATAACCACTGTAAAAGATGTATAAAATCCCCTTTACAGGGGCAGGTCAGTTGGGTATAACAAAGGGTATCCTGCTGTGTGCGTGATCGTGCGCCAACCCGTTTTGGGCCAACACCCTTTATACGGGAATTCGCCATCCGAAAGCAAGGTGATAGGCTTGCGTAGCCAAGACCCCATAATCGGAAGAGTTCCCACCTGCTAACGCAGGTTCAAGACACCGCACACACGGCATGGCAGGGTTTTTCATAATCATGACCAGCGCCTCATCAGTTTTGATCTGATGAGGCGCTGATGTTTATTCTGTGTAGTCTGCACCGAATACATCGATGAGGAGCGTGGAGAGTAAAGCGCGGCGTGGCACGAGAACTTGTGCGCCCTGTGGGGTCGTGTAGGGCATGATGTACATGTCGTCAATTACGCCCGTGCGTATATTATTCTCGGACATGCCATTCAGCGTCATCGCCACCTGAATGATCTGATCCACCGTCAGATTCGTATATACATTTTCACTCAGAGAACTGAGCAGGGTAGGCGACTGGATGATCAACTGCGGCAGCATGTTGGTATCCAGAATGCGGTCGCGCACGGCATAGATTACCATCTGCTGACGTCGGGCGCGTTCAAAGTCGTTATCCCCGTGACGGGTGCGGGCGAAACGCAGCGCGGTATTGCCGTCCATGTGCTGTAATCCCGCGCTCAGAATCAGCGGGTCATACCCGTAATTCATATCGGGATATTCATAATCGGCTATCGGATATGGCACATCTATATCAACGCCGCCAAGCAGATCAATAATGCCTGTTACAGCTTCAAAATCCACCACGACATAGCCATGCACGTACATACCGAGATTGTATTGAACCGTCTGCATTGCCAGGGTCGGTCCGTAATTTGGCTGTTCCAACTCGCCCAGCACCATTGCGCTGTTGATACGCTGTAATTCACTATACCCCGGCACGTCCACATATAGATCACGTGGGATACTCAGGATGCCCATTGAGTTTGTATCCCGATCAAGGCTGACGAGCATCATCGAGTCACTCCGATACTGCAAGCCTGTTTCATCAGGGCGGCGATCCAGCCCCATGACGAGGATGGTCAGGCGAGAGCCGCCGTTCCACGGTTGTAAGATAATGCTCCGCCCATCATCCAGCGTGATCTGGTCGCCAGGCTGAATGTCGCTGCCATAAGTTGCAATGCCTCCCTGTGCCAGCACTGGCGTTGGCAAACCAGCAAGCGACGTTGGCGCGGAAGCGGCGGAGTTCTGGGCGCTCAGAAGCAGCGTGATGCTCAGGCTGACCACCAGCACCACGCTCATCAGCGCACCAGCGATAATCACCCATGCCCATTCACCCCCGTTGTAGTGCCGCGAACGCCGTTTTCGGACGCGCTGGCGGGCTGGTGATTGATAGGCAAGATTGGGCGGCGGGGTCGTAACCGCATGATTCGCGTTAGAATAATAATCTGGAACGCGGGGCTGACTGGGTCGTGTCGTTTCAGGTCGCGCTACGGGTTGTTGAGCCGGCGGCGGTTGAGGATGGTTGGTTCGCTGCTGCGAGCGTGACACATGGCTCTCACCTGTCCGTGTAGGTTGCGGCATAGGAGATTGATTACATCCATGAGTAAGTTCGATACGTTATGGTTAGTATAGGTCTGGCGAGAACATGCGTCAATACACGCAGGAATGGCGCTTGATCTACGATACACCCATGCACGGCGGCTGGAATATGGCGCTGGATGAAGCAATGCTGCGTTCCGTTGCGAATCACAGTCAGCCGCCGACACTCAGGTTGTATGCCTGGCAGCCTGCCTGTTTATCACTTGGATATGGGCAGCAGGCAAAGATAGTGGACAGAGAGAGATTACAGTCTTTAGGTTGGGAACTGACGCGCCGCCCCACAGGTGGCGGGGCAATCCTTCATGCGGATGAATTGACCTACAGCATTGCATTGCCCGAAGATCATCCGATTGCACGGGGCGGCATTCTGGAATCGTATCGCCACATCAGTGAAGCACTCATGCTCGCCTTACAGCAGCTTGGCGCACAACCGGGCGTACAGCCCACAGGAAGCGCGATACCAGCGACAGTCGTTTGTTTTGAAACACCTTCGCATTATGAGATTACCGCCAACAATAAAAAGCTGGTTGGCAGCGCTCAGGCACGGCGACATCAAGGGATGTTGCAACATGGCACATTACCCCTTTACGGCGATATTGCTCAAATCTGCGACGGTCTGGTTTATGCCAATGAGCAGGAGCGAGATGATGCCAAAGCGCGTGTGCGCGATCATGCGATAACCCTGAGTGACGCGCTCGGCGGACATTCAATTGATTGGCAAACTGCGGCTGCGGCGGTCAGAGAAGGCTTCAGCGAGACATTCGACATCTCGTTTTGTCACGGTACATGGTCAGAAGCAGAATGGCGCTGTGCGGAAGAACTTTGTGCCGTAACCTATGGTGAGCCATCATGGGTGCTGCGGCGCTAGTCGAAAATTACGATTGAGGAGTAAATAGCATGTCGGAAAACCGGCAGTTGTCTCTGTTTGCGGCGACCCCTGTGGTGGAGGCGGAGATCACCCGTTATACAAAATTGCGCGATACCGTCACGCTGTTTCAGCGGCGGCTGATAAAGGATGGCAAGACCGAACATACTGTTAACGCTTTTACCTCTGATCTGCATCTGCTCGGTGAGTTCAGCGGCGAGGGCAGGGCAGTTGGCGAGTTTACTACCCTTGAACTGAATGATTTTCTTGACTGGCTGGAAAAAGGCAGGGGTATCCCGTGCAGTCGAAAATCGTATGCGCGGCGGGTAACAACAGTCAAGGTCTATTTCAAATGGCTGACCGAGATTGGTGCGCTGGAACATGACCCCGCTCATGCCGTACTACAGAGGTCCGGACAGGCTCCGTTAGCAATCATACTTACCGATGAGCAGGTCAATGCAGCCATGCACCACGGGGCAAGCCTGCGGCATGGCGACAAGCCTGATACGCGCCCTCAAGTATTGTTTTGGTTACTGCTGGACACGGGCATCAAGAAAAATGAAACTATGCGCCTGACTGCTGATGACATAGATCGAACCCAAGTCTCCGCGCCAATCCTGCGTGTTCGCCATACTGACGCCAAAAATGTCTACAAGGAGCGGCTGATCGCGCTCGATCCTCAGTGGGTCGCTTTACTGGATGAGTATCTTGCCCAGTACAGCCCGCGAGACGCGATTTTCAACTGCACGGCGCGTAACCTTGAATATGTGCTGGAAGATATTGGTCTAGGGGCGGAAGTACCGCAGAAAATCTCATTTGAGATGATGCGCTGGACGTGTGCCGTGCGTGATTATCAAGCGGGCATAGAGCCGGAAACGATCCGCGAAAAGCTGGGGTTGAGTAAAATTAGCTGGTCGGAAACATTCAGCAAAATTCGCCGTCTGGCGGGCGAAAAGCTGGATTACACTGACGGCGATGACTTAGAAGACGCGGATGAGTAAGCCCTTGAGATATGCACCTTCGGGGAATGTTAGCGCGACAGGATGATCATCGCTTGCGCCGAGATAGCGCACAATTTGCCCCTGCCTGCCGCTGTCCACCAGCGCCCCGAACACGATCTTCTGAAACAGATCAGCACTGAGCGCACCCGAACACGAGAACGTCATCAGATAACCGCCCGGATTAATTAGCTTAAAGCAGTTCCGGTTCAGGTCTTTGTATCCCCGCGCCGCTTTGTCCACCTGCCCGGCGTTGTGCGCGAATTTCGGTGGGTCGCAGACGATTACATCAAACTTTTCATCCATTTCAACATATTCTCTCAGTAAATCAAACACATCCGCTTGGATGAACTCAACGCGGTCGCGCCAATCCCACCGTAGCCACTCAGATCCGCTCTCACTCTCTCTCTGAAAATTCATCTCGAAGTTCTGCTTGGCAAGCGCCAGTGCTTCTTTAGACGCATCCACGTTGATGATATGTCCGGGCGTACCGAAACCACCGTGTAACGCCGCGACCCCGAATCCCCCTGTGTAGCTAAACAGGTTCAGGACGCGATGTTCACGAGTCGGCGGCGTGAAGTCGTCAGCAACCACACCAAGCAGGATTGAGCGATTGACGCGCTGATCGAGATAAAAGCCCGTCTTATGCCCGCGCCGCACATCCACAGCATATTTTAAGTAGTGCCGGCTCTCCTGAATGATGATGTTTTCAGGCGGTTCTTCACCCCACAGGACGCCTGTGGATGGTTTTAGTCCCTCTTTTCCGCGCACGTCCACGTCGCTACGCTCATAAACGCCGCGCATGAGAAACTGTTCGTTTGATAAAAAGTCCGCGTCTAGCTCATCCAGCACTTCGCGCACGACCTTTGTAATCATTTCCTTTCGTTGATCGATCCCTAGCGTCAATGCCTGCAAGACCGCCCACCGATCATAGACATCCACAATCAAGCCCGGCAGGTAATCACTTTCGGCGTTGATGGCGCGATAAGCCGATGTGCTGCCGCGCCCGATACTTTCCGTCATCTGGCGGGCATGAACGGCGCGGCGAATCATCCGCCGCCACCAGTCCTCGTTGATTAGTTCATCCTGCCACGTCAGAATTCGTACCTGAATCTGTGAACGGGAATTCCAGTAGCCGCGTACCAGAAATGCCCCGTTCTGGGAGGTCACGGTGACAATGCTGCCATCTTCCGGGTCACCCTTCACGGCATGAATCGCGCCGGAAAATATCCACGGATGTCCTTGCAGGATGGGCTTTTCGCGCTCACGTTTGATAATTATGTGCGAGGTCACGGGTGATCGCCAACCAACGCCAATAACTCATCCTCGCCGATGATTGGCACACCAAGCTGTGCGGCTTTCTCGGCTTTACTGCCCGGCGAATCGCCCATCAGGACGTAGCTCGTCTTTTTGCTGACACTGCCAATGACCTTGCCGCCATGCGATTCGATCAATTCCGATGCCTGATCGCGGGATAATGTGGGTAAAGTACCGGTCAGCACAAACGTTAATCCCTCAAGGCTGCTGCTGGCTTGGACTTTGGCGGCGTTTTGCATATTCACGCCAGCCTGACGCAGCTTATTGAGGACGCTCATGTGATATGAGTCAGCAAACCACGCCGCGATACTTTCCGCCAGCACGCTCCCAATTCCATCAATGCCGTTTAGCTCATCAGGTGTCGCCGTGATTAAGGTGTCCATCGAGCCAAAGTGACTTGCCAACGACGCAGCAACCACTCCACCCACTCCTTCGATGCCCAAAGCAGTGATGACCTGTGCGAGGGGGCGGGATTTTGCTGCCTCAATGGATGCAAACAGCTTTTCAACTTTTTTGTCGCCGAATCCTTCCAGCTCCAGCAGCGGTTCCGGTTCGAGAGTGAAAATATCCGCTTCGTCGTGAATCAACCCGACCTCGATCAGCGTTTTCACGGTTTGCCCGCCCATGCCCTCAATATCCATGCCCGAACGTGACACGAAAAATTCGACCTGACGAAAGACTCGTTCCGGGCAGTAAACATTCGGGCAGTAGTAGTCCACCGCGTTTTCCGGGCGGATGATTGGCGTGTTGCAGTAGGGGCAGTGCGATGGCGGCTCAATCGGAATTTCCACTCCGGTGCGCTCAGCGACAATCGGACCGACGACATTTGGGATAACGTCGCCCGCTCGCTTGATCACAACCTTATCGCCAACCCGAATATCCAACTGATGCACAATATCATAATTGTGCAACGTTGTATTGCTCACAGTCACACCACCGATAAAGACGGGTTCCAGCCGTGCATTTGGGATAACTCGACCGGTGCGCCCAACAGAGGCGATCACATCGAGTAGGCGGGTTCCCGCTTCCTGTGCGGGAAATTTATAGGCAACCGCGCCACGTGGGTCTTTTCCCACCACACCTAGTTCATCGGCAATCCGCAGGTTATTCACCTTGATCACCACACCGTCAATTTCATACCCAAGCGTGTTTCGCCGCGCTTCCCATGGGGGAATCTGCGGGATAATGTCGGATAATGTGGGATAATATCCCGCATCCGGCGCGACAGGGAAGCCCATTTCCCGCAAAAACTCCAGCCTTTCCCACTGTTTATCCAGCGTTATCCCACGCAGTTCTACAATCTGGTAAAAGTATGCGCTCAATGGGCGCGAAGCCGTCAGCCGCGAGTCCTTTTGCTTAAGCGACCCCGAAGCGGTATTTCGCGCATTGATGTATACCGGTAGTTCCTGCTCAATCTGGCGCTGGTTTACCGCCTCAAAATCCTTTTTCAGAAACAGCACCTCGCCGCGAATAACGAGCCTTTCAGGGGCAGGGCGGGCATTACGCCGTGCCGGGATACGCAGCGGAATTGTCCGAATCGTGCGGATATTTGGCGTGACATCATCGCCAACTTCGCCGTTGCCGCGTGTTGCTCCCTGAACCAGCACACCATTTTCATACGTCAGCACAACGGTCAAACCATCCAGTTTTGGTTCAAGCGTATAGCCCAGTTGTGTACCCGATGGCAGCAGCCGCAGATTGCGATTTTCCCACTCCTGTAATTCATCCACGTTATAGGCGTTGGACAGGCTCAGGATTGGCGCAATGTGTCGCACTTTGGGGAAGTCTACCGAAAGATCATTGCCGGAGCGCTGAGTCGGCGAGTCGGGCGTGATCAGTTCAGGGTGTTCGGTTTCCAGCGCCCTCAGTTCCTTATACAGCACATCATATTCGGCATCGGTAATGAGAGGTTCGCTGGTGACGTAATAGTGATAGCTGTAATGATTCAGAAGTTCTCGAAGTTCTGCGGCGCGGGAGGCGTCGGTCATGGTGTGGTTGTTCCCTGTGTCGGCACGATGGACGCGGGTTGCGCGTCCAGATATTCAGCGGCAGCCCACCCCTGTTCCTGTGGGTTATCGGGATTCTGTACCCGCCACCACGTCAACCCGCTCGACTGTACTGGCCCGTCAATAATACTGAATGTCGCGCCAAGTGTAGTTGTGAACAGAATTTCGTATTCCAGCCCCGCGCCACCGCGCACATTGAGCGAATCGGCATTGACAACCACCGTGCTGCCGACGCCAATACTCAGCGGAGTAGGTGACAGAATCACAGGCAGGAGCGTTGGACCTTCGAGCGCGAAAGTGGGTAACGCGCCGGGTGTCGTGTCGGCAGGCAGCAGATTCGTCACCGGTGCTTCTGGTGTGGCAATGCTTGGTAGTGGCGTATTCGACGGGATCGCTGTGATGATGACGATACGCGGTGAACCGCCCGCTGCCGGATTACCACCCAGCCCGATGACTAACCCGATTGTCCCAAAGGCAATCGCAAAGACGACAAACAGCATCAGCGCCACCGACCATACCGGCAAAAACAAACCACTGTCGCTGCGGCGCTTTGGCGGGGGCTGCCCCGGCGGGCGCATGGCTGTTGTCGGCTGCGGAGCAAGCGTGTCGTCGTTTTTGGGTGGCGGAACGTTATACATGACGGTTGCCTGTCCAGTGAACGAACTTTTCCAGCGACCATGTGTTGATGACAGACTCCGGTTGCACCCAGCCACGCCGCGCCGTCATCACCCCGAAGCGAAGCAAATCCATATCACTTATGCTGTGCGCGTCAGTGTCAATCGCTATCGGAATCCCCATTTCGACGGCGCGACGGGCATAAGGCGCTTCCAGATCGAGACGGTGAGGATTACCGTTGATTTCCAGCGCTATTCCGCTGGCTTTTGCCGCCGCGAATACCGCATCCATGTCCAGATCGGCAGGTTCACGATCCGGAATCAACTGCCCGCGTGGATGCCCGATCAAGTCAACATTGGGATTGTTAATCGCATTGAGCAGCCGCTTTGTTACCTGTTCGCGGGGCTGGCGCAAGCCGACGTGCAGCGACGCCACAACAAAATCCAGCTTTTCCAACACTTCATCCGGGAAATCAAGCGTACCGTCTGCCTTTATTTCCATTTCTGTGCCGTGAAAGACGCGGATACTTCCATTCATCTCGGCGTCTACACGGCGGATTTCCTCTTGTTGTTGAAGTAGACGTTCCACCGAAAGTCCGTTGGCAATTGTCGCCCCCTGCGAGTGATCGGTGATGACGATGAATTTTCGTCCCCGTTCCCGCGCTGCCTCTGCCATTTCACGCACCGTCGCTGTGCCGTCGCTCCATACAGTGTGCATGTGGAGGTCGGCGTGAATATCCTCAACCTGAATCAAAGTCGGCAGGTTGCTGCGCTGCGCCGCTTCGACTTCACCCCAGTCCTCTCGGATTTCTGGCGGGATATACGCCAGCTCCAGAAATTCATATAGCACTTCCTCACTGTCGCACAGCACTTCATCGCCACCGTTTACTGGAGTCAGGGCAAACTCGTTGAGCGAATACCCCTTTTTGAGTGCCAGTTCGCGGATATGGATATTGTGTGCCTGGCTGCCAGTGAAGTAGCACAGCGCTGTTCCCCAGCGTTCGGGCGAGATGACCTTCAAATCCACTTGCAACCCATTGTGCAGTTCAACCGAGCTTTTGCTTGGTCCATGCCCCAGAATACGGGCGACTTCATCCATGTGAACGAAAAAGTCCATCACGGGTGCGGGATCAGCGACGGTGATAAGTAAGTCCACATCCCCAATCGTCGGGCGGGCGCGACGTAAACTGCCCGCGCATATCCCTTTACCCACGCCTTCCAACGTCAACAGTCGGTTGAGAATCGTTTCAGCGGCGGGCAGAGCGATCCCCAACGGCGTGCGCGTGTCAGAGGCGCGACGGCGGAATGACTCGATGCCTTCCAGAATTTTCGCCTCGCTCTTCGCGCCCATGCCCGGCAGCGTCGCCAGCTTGCCCTCGCGGGCGGCAGCTTCAAGGGCATCAATCGTGGTGATGTTCGCCTCTTTCCAGAACA
>Ga0224722_1000455_pt1 | contig 23723 bp, 18 predicted proteins | sample Balambano_FR1_Me_FD_161646 | JGI IMG/M metagenome (GOLD analysis project Ga0224722, IMG submission 161646) | Freshwater sediment microbial communities from Lake Towuti, South Sulawesi, Indonesia - Balambano_FR1_MetaG | ecosystem: Environmental > Aquatic > Freshwater > Lake > Sediment | place... | reverse complement strand
CAGTACATACGCCTCATGGTAGCGTAATTGTTAATCCTGACCATCATCATGAGGGTCACGGTGATTTTTGCCCACCTGGACAAGCCAAAAAAGGACGTTGTTAAACTCAATCCAGCCTAAGTCTACCTAGACTTAGGTATTTTGGATTTACCTATCCCCTTTATTGATCGAGCAGATTCGGTTCAACCGCTTCATTCCATCAGATGATGACAATAAAAATTAAAATATGTTTTCAGCGACTGATTTCATTTGATTAAAACCCATATAATATGTATGGAATTTATTCTATTTATTTTAATGAGATTATTGCATGGATCTAAGCCAACACAGCACCATCATAAACATCTTAAATAAGGTTCAGTGTGCTGATGATTGGATTATTTTTTTAGAGCAACTCAATTATCATTTTAATCTTCAAGCATCCCAACTACTCGCTGTCGACCTTGAAGTACAAGCACTCTCATTTAGTGTCCATCATGGGGTAGATTTTGATGCACATCAACTTGAACAAGCTGCCCTAAAACAAATTCGTTTAGATATTGATGATGACCCACGTCTACATAAAATGCTATTGGCACCTATAGATGGTTGGATGCATTGTTTTCAACATTTTGCAGAAGATGAAATTATTCAAACCCAAGTCTATCAACAGGTATTACAACCACTGGATTTACGTTTCTGTTCAGCGATTCAAATTATTTATGATCACAAAGTCTGCGTTATTCTTTCTTTTCTAACTAGTCCAGATCGCGGTGCTTTGAGTTGCTCTGAATTGCAACCGATTTATGAAATCTTACCGAGATTACAACAAAAAGTTCAGCAATATCGCCATCATTTTGAATACTCGCTTATGACTTTACTAGGGTCACAATTGATTCAAAAAATGAATCAACCGATTGCGATTATTAACTTGAATGGTGATGTTTTAGAACTAAATACAGAAGCAAAACAGCTCTTGAAAAATAATGAATCGATCCAAATCAAACAACGCCGCTTTGCATTCAATAAAAGTAGACAACAACAATTTGAACTCAACCTGATCGAGCTAGAACGTAACTATCAAAATAATCATGATTTAGCTTATAACGAGCGTAGTAAGACGATGATGATTGATCACCATCTCTTCTTAACGCTAGATTTACTAAGCCCAGAAAAAACCAATAAAATCTTTGGTTTACGCCCTGTTCTACTCGCGACATTTTCTGGGCTAAGGCATAAACCCAAATATCAAAAACAAATTTGTACTCAGCTTTTTATGTTTACACCTGTTGAACATAGAATATGTGAGCAATTACTTGAAGGGAAAACCACCAAAGAAATTGCCCTTGCGCATGAGATTCAAGCAGATACGGTCAAAAAACATTTACAGGCGATCTTCAAAAAAACCAAAACACATCGGCAAAGTGAATTAATTCAATTATTGATGCAATTTTTATAGGCTTCTGAAAACCTCAATTTTAGGCAATCTCTGCTGGAAATGCGATCACTTGATCAATTTTCATCTTATTCATCGCGACCATAAGTAAGCGATCAATCCCTAGCGCAATACCCGAGCATTCTGGCATATGCGGCAAAGCCGCTAGAAGATATTGATCTGTTGGAATGACGGGCAAACCTTGTTGGGCACGTTCCGCATTATCTGCATCAAAACGACCTGCCAATACATCCGCATCTAGAAGTTCATCATAGGCATTTGCCAATTCTAAACCTTCGATATACACCTCAAAACGTGCTGCAACCAATTCACCATCTTCATCCGTTTTCACTTTGGCTAATGACGCCATTTCAGGTGGGAAATCAGTTAAAAATACGGGTGCATCAAAACCTAAACTCGGTTCAACAAAATGTGAAAATAGTAAATCCATATAACCCAAACGATCATCACCTAAATCAAGATTTAGACCCACTCGATTCGCTGTCTCTTTGAGTTGCTTTAACGTTGCTTGTAATGGGTTAATATCCAAGCGATCTTGAAAAGCATGTTTATAGTTTAAAATATAGGGACGAACTTCACCAAAGCGATGTGCTAAACAGGTTTCTAATAAATCGGCTGTTTCATGCATTAATGCTTTTAAATCTAAGTTGGGTCGATACCATTCCAACATGGTAAATTCACTATTGTGCTTGCGACCATGCTCATCATCACGGAAGACTTTACAGATTTGATAAATCGCCCCACTGCCACTGGCTAATAAGCGTTTCATTGGAAATTCAGGTGAAGTCTGTAAATATTGAGTATTCAATTTTCCGTAAATATGACGCTGTACTTGTACCGATGCCAAATGCACATCCGTCACACCTGCCTGAGATAAAACTGGCGTTTCAACCTCCAATACATTTCGCTCAGCAAAAAACTGACGAATCTTATGGTACATTTCTGCACGTGCTTTTAATGCATCAATAGAACAAGTAGGTTGATAAGTTTTCATATCTTGGCTCATGCTTTTGGTCCACCGTGTGCTGCCCATTCACGGCGTAAAGGATAATTTTTACGGAGTAAATCAAATGCTGTTTGCTCGACCTTACCGTTTTGAATGCAGTCACGAAGTTGTTGATCATCTGCTGCAATATCATAGATTTGTGTGAGATGCTGTTTGAGAGCAGCGTTTAAAGCTTGTTGCTCAAAATACGGTGCAACACTTGGTAATTGGCTTTCAAACCGTTTGGATGCTGGATAAGCGAATTTATGACAAAAGGCTTCATAGATCATCTGCGTTCCTCTTGCCTTACCTTCTAGGCTATAACCTGCAATATGCGGTGTCGCTAAAGCCAACATATTTAATAAAATTTCAGGAATTTCTGGTTCAAACTCAAATACATCGAGTACGACTTGGCGTTTAGTTTTCTCAATATCAGCCATCAATGCAGATTGCTGAATCACAGGCCCACGCGCACTGTTGATGAGAATAGCGGATGGCTTCATTGCAGCAAATGCAGCTTCATTAAACAAATGCTGTGTTGGGTATTCGCCCGACAACGTTAAAGGCACATGAATCGAAATTGCATCGGCATGTTTTAACAACTCATCAAAAGATAGATTTTCAATGCCTGCCAATTGCACATAGGGATCGTAGCCAATCACATTCCAACCGAGAAGTTGTGCCATGATTGCCAATCGTTTACCCACATTCCCAAGACCAACAATCGCCAGAGTAAATGCTTTCTCTTGTTCTAATAGGTCTATATTCAGATGCAATAAAGCAGTAATCACATATTCAGCAACGGCTTGCGCATTACAACCCGCAGCATTGCTCCATGCAATGTTTTGTTGTTCTAAAGCTGAGATATCGAGATGGTCTGTGCCAATCGTAGCACTACCCACAAATTGAATTTTTGTCTGATCAATTAATGCATGATTGACTTTGGTCACAGACCGAACCAAAAGTGCATCTGCATCCTGTACATCTACATGTGTGAGTGTACGCCCTGCTTTATGCTGTATTTCTGCAAATTCCGCAAAGAAATAATCGGTAAATGCCAAATTTTCATCTGCGATAATTTTCATGCAGTGCCTTCCATCAACTTGTCTGTGCTTATTATCCTTAGCACAAGGGAAATTGACAAATCAAATCTCAATGTTCCAGTGAAAATGGCGAGAAACACTATAATTTTGATGCAATCATGCGACTTATTGCCAATCCTCAAGCCTACTTTTAATTTTATAATAGTTATGTTTTCTTCATAAGCAGTTCTATCATGACGCCTTACTCTCCCTATAAAGGCAAAACTGGTATCAAGCGTATTTTTAATGCTACAGGTTATTCACTCGCAGGCTTTAAAGCCGCTTTTAGCCACGAAGCCGCATTTAGGCAAGTTATTTTACTTAATTTTATTTTGATACCTATCAGTTTTTTTGTTGATGTCTCAGCCTTAGAACAAGCACTCATGGTGGCTGTTTGTTTGCTTGCAATTATTGTTGAACTATTTAATTCAGCAATTGAAGCCGTCGTCGATCGTATTTCTTTAGAAAAACACCAACTTTCTAAAAATGCAAAAGACATGGGCAGTGCTGCGCAATTTGTTTCTCTCGCTATTATATTTTTTACATGGATGATTATTTTATTTCGATAAGTCATTATAAATTCTAAATAAAAAAAATCCCTGCTAATGCAGGGATTTTTTGATCTAGGAAGAAGATGTATTACATCATGCCAATTAACAATCTCACCTTCTGTAAATATAAATTACATCAAACACTAACCAATTGATTTAAAAATATTTTTATTCAAACCTTCCATAACAACCTGATACATGCAATTACCAATTTTTGTGAGTAAGATTGTGAGTAAGCACTTTCTAAAATAGCGTTACTCACATCACATGCTAAACGACCTTAAAATCAAAAGATTAAAACCACGTGAAGAATTATACCGCGTGGCTGATCATTCAGGACTCTGTATAGAAGTCCGCCCATCTGGTAGCAAATTCTGGCGTTATCGCTACCGATTTCTTACTAAAGCGAAAATGCTCACAATCGGCCAATATCCTGAAATTACTTTAGCATACGCTCGCTTAAAAACAATGGAGTATCGAGAGCATCTCGCCAAAGGAGTAGACCCGATAAGCCACCAGAAAAATGAACGCCTTGAGGCAATCAAAGCAAATAATGGTACGTTCCGCTTAGTCGCTGACGAATTTATGAATTCCCAGAAAGCTCAACAATCCAAGGAATGGGAACAACGCCGCAGCAGTTATTTTGAGAAAGATGTTTATCCTCTTATCGGTAATAAACCTATTCATGAGATTGACTCTATTGATATTAAAACTGTGCTTGATAGCACGATGGCAAGAATCAAAAAATCAGGAAGAGGTACAGGAGAAGTTAAAGGAATTTTTGTAAGACAAATTATCGGTGAAGTTATGGAATATGCAATTATCACCAAACGTATTTCTATAGATCCTACTTATGTTCTTAGGGGTTACATTAAACAGCCAGATGTAACCCATGCCAGACCACTAACTGAGTCTGAAAAAAAAGTACTTATGCCTAAGCTCAATTCATACGGTGGCTCAATTAGCACACGAAATGCTATTAAAGCCGCAACATACACATGGCTTAGAAGTATTGAGATACGTCGAGGTAAAAAGGAATATATTGATTTTGAAGATAAGACATGGACGATTCCAGCAGTATCAAGGGCTGATATTTTGGCTGGCAAGCGCAATATGAAAAAAAACAGAATGCATGTTGTACCATTGTCTGACCAAGCCATCGAAATCATAAAAGAGCAATTTGCGCTTTATCCTGATAGTGAATATATATTTGCGGGAGATGACGGAAAAATGATGGGTAAAACCACATTGAATACTGCCCTGAGTAATATGAAATTAGAGTTCAGGATGCATACTCTAAGGGCAACTGCATCCACTGTAGCTAATGAGAATGGTTTTAATAAGGATTGGGTTGAAATACAACTTGCCCACGTTTCTGATAATAAAACACGCGCATCATACAATCATGCTCAATGGCTAAATGACCGTAAAACAATGATGCAATGGTGGGCTGATCATGTAGATAGGTGGAATAAGGATTAACTCTATATTTTATCTCTACAGGTTTATATCAATTAGTGAGTTAAAGTAATCCAATGATGGATGGGATCTATTTTTGTAAATAATTAATTTATTACAATAGCTTAATATCAATAGTTTCTTTCAGGGTTGCAATATAGTTTCAATATCTTTTCATTTACTACAAAGATAAAGTAACAATGAATCAAAAAATATGCCAAAAGCCTATAATGAGACAAATAAAAAAGTAATCTATTTTTGGTTAAGTATTAAAGTATGATTAAACTCTTAAGAGTGATTGGCGCATGAAGAAACTCAAGAAACCATACTAAACATTGCCTTTTTGCATCATATTGTTATTCTGAGTATGATCATTGCCAGAATTAAAGATCAATATTTCCATAAAATCAATATAGAGTCTTTCTCTGATTAAATAATTGTGCAGTGTGATTTATTAATCCTGAGTCAAATTGGTGAAAAAAATAAGTGTATTGTGTGAATGATTCACGATAAACCCAATTTTTTTAAATTGGACTATTTGTAATAGTATAATTTATTTATTTTTAATAATTTATGCTGTGAATTTCGCATAAACTGTATAATGTACCTTTTAGGAAAGCTAAAAATAAAGCAGACGTAATCAAGAAAAGCTACCTTATAGACAGATAGCTTAATTTAAAAATTCTTACCTTTCATTTCTACGAATATGACGAGCGTAACTAGCACGCCTGCGTAAATAATTTCCAGAATAGGATTTAAGTGTCATCCAAAGAATGCCATTAATTCTTTCTAAGTTGGTGATCGTCCAATAACAACCAAAGTTGGTACAACTAAGGTGAATTGGTAAACCAATTCTCAATTCATGTTCTGGAATAGGTTGACCAATATTGTGTCTATATCGATGATGTACTGCCATTTTTAACTCCAATTCAAAAAGTTTACGAAATTTAAAATACTACTCAATTTAATGCTTTTTACAGGATAGATGACCAAATTTTTCATTGAAAAAATGGACCATAATTTCTATAAAATATAGGTATATTGGAATGTTAATAAAAGCTAACATGCTTATCCTATTTCCTTGCATTAGTTAAAAAGTTCATTAAATTGCCATGTATAAGAGCGATTAAGGTGATGCGAAATAGTGCCCTCAATCGACATGATTAGAATACTTCTAGTTCGGTCGCCAAAAAGCCGAAAAAATTGATAAGCGGAGGTTTTGTGAAAGAAACAATCAAGGAAAAGTTGCAAATTACAAATAAAGGTTCACTCCGTATAAGGCATTCAGGGAACTACACACCTATAGATAATGGAGAACATTATCTTCTCCCCTATGAAGTTCATCTACGCAACCAGCCATCGGAGTTTTTTGAGCGACTATCAGACTATGACTTCCTAAAACTTTCAACTACTGACTCGGCACTGACTTTCGCTGGTTTACAGAAAGAGCTTGAGTGCTTGGACGATCTTGATTCAGGAACAGGCTTTTGGAAAAACTTCAATGAATCAGCACTGAACAAATATTTAAACCCGATTCTCGGCACTACCAAAATGAAGCAAGGATGGAAACAGGTATACATAAAGAAAGATAAAGAGAATGATGCTGACAAGCCATACCACAACGATATGTTGAAGTGTATTTATTTACTTGCTCACCTGCACAAAGCAAGTCCCAGTTTCATTCGCCAGCTGGCGAAAGAGAATGATGTTTGGTCCACAGACCTTAGAATATATTACCCGAGAAAAGATTTTGCGTTTAGTGAAGAATATGGGGGATACCTATCGGAACTTTATGCAAACATGTTGTTCCACCAGCCAGCTAAAATTCGAAGGCTAATAAAATGCCTCGATATTTGCATTGAAAAATTAACCAATTTAGCTGACTATGAATTGATTACTCCTTTCCTCAAAGATCGAACGGAAGACACAGACTCCCCAAGCCTGAAGATATTGAAGTATAGCCAAGTTGCATCAATCACACATTTTATGGCGTTGAACAAGTACATGCAAAACAAGGTTACCGACACATTTGCTCCGACCTCATATGCTGAGTTGGAAGCGAATGAAAAAGATCCATCTGGCCTTCAAATTGTTGCCACAGCACAACAGTATAAACTAGTAGCAGCTTTATGCATGAGACTACCGTTGCCGAACCCTTTGTGCGAGATAAACGGGAATTGGGTATCCGAAGGAACAGACCCTATCAAATGCCAAGATATGGAGATATGCATTGACACCGTGGCAAATTCCCTTGCCGCAGATGCCCTAAATCAGCTCAGAATCGAAAGTGATGGTACCAAGAGTGGGAAACGTGACACATCTCTACCGGCGGCGATCAAGAAGCTGGCAGAACAGAACCCTCAGACCATTGAAGATATTTTGAAGATCGGCTCCCCTGACTTTGCCAGCATCCCTGAGTTGTATTCTTTCTACCTACGAAAACGAAGTGAGTATGCTTTAGCCAAAGCACGTAGCCTCGGAGATTTGGAAATGTCGGTTCTAAGTCACATGCCTCGAACACCACAAGCAGTAATTGAATCGATGCGGTCAAATCCGAACACAGACAAGGTCTTGGAATATATTCGGGGAAACAACTTGGATAAAATTAGTAATGATATTGAAATGCTAGAACAAATACACTTTTTACAACGCTTAATGAATAGGGAAGAACCAATAAAAGTAGGATTAATCTACCAGTATGTTCTCCCTTTTCTTCCCCCAAGGGAATAGCGACTGAGGTACCAGTTCAAATGTGCACTTCACGAACGAATTATAATCTAACGCTTTAAAAATTAAGCGTTATCATCCAACTGATGATTTAAAAAGGTATTACGGCTAAGAAGTCCAGTTTAAGAAAAAAAGAACTATATGGGGTGTTAAAATATCATACTTAAATGGCGGCATTCTAATCGATAGGCTGCCATTTTTAAATTGAAAATGTCCAAATCTGACTTACAACTAATATGAAATTTTAATACTGAATTGTGACTCGGATCAGATCGGGTAGCTGCTGCCAACATGAATCTTTATTTCTATTATCGTTAAATCTAAATCTGTAAGAACAGGGTTTCTGTCTAAAAAATCCTCATAACCAATAAAAATTCAAGATTAAATTGAATTTTTATTGGTTATGAGGTTAACATCCGTTTAAACTGGGACAATCCCGAGCATAGATATGATACGTTGCCATCTCGCCCGCCTAATGGGGGAGCGGAAAATGAAGATCTCCGACGTTTTACGAGAAACAGGGCTTAGCCGCAATACAGTGACCCTGATGTACAAGGAAACAGCTCAAAAGATAGACATCGAGGCATTAGATAAGCTCTGTCAACTCTTTGCTTGCGAAGTGGCGGATATACTGGAATTCACGGATGAATAGTGTAACACCTGAAGAGACACCCTATGCCCGCGACGTTTCAAGATCATTAGGCGTACCCATGACTAAAGAACAACAAATTGAACAAGGTTTAATTGCCAGGCTACAAGACCTCAAATACACCTACCGCAGCGACATCCGCGACAAGGCTAGTTTGGAGCAGAACTTCCGTAGGAAGTTTGAAGCTTTAAACAGAGTTAATCTTTCCGATGCAGAATTCAATCGCCTCCGTGAAGAGATCATCACAGCGGATGTCTTTATGGCTGCTCAAGCACTGCGTGAAAAGGGGAAATTTACCCGTGAAGATGGCACTCCGTTGGAATACATGCTGGTCAATCTTAAAGACTGGTGTAAAAACGACTTTGAAGTAATTAGCCAGCTTCGTATAAACACAGATAACAGTCACCATCGCTATGACTTGATTCTATTGCTCAATGGCCTACCACTGGTACAGATTGAACTAAAGACACTACAAATAAGTCCTCGTAGAGCGATGGAGCAAATTGTTGAGTATAAAAACGACACTGGCAACGGGTATACCAATACTCTACTCTGCTTTATGCAGTTATTTGTTGTCAGTAATGGTAACGATACACGCTATTTTGCCAATAATCGCAAAGAACACTTCAGCTTTAATGCGGATGAGCGTTTTCTGCCCATTTATCAGCATGCAGATAAGAACAACAAGAAAATTGCTCATTTGCATGAATTTGCAGATGACTTCCTGTCCAAGTGTACCTTGGGTCAGTTGATCAGTCGCTATATGGTGCTAGTGCAGAGCGAGCAAAAAATGCTCATCATGCGCCCCTATCAAATCTATGCCGTTAAAGCCATTGTGGATACTATTCACCAGAACCGTGGTAATGGCTATATCTGGCATACTACAGGTTCTGGTAAAACACTCACGTCATTCAAAGCCTCTACGCTATTGAAAGATAATCCCGATATTGAAAAGTGTTTATTTGTGGTCGATCGTAAAGATCTCGATCGCCAAACACGCGAGGAATTCAACAAATTTCAGGAAGGATGTGTAGAGCAAAACACCAATACCGAAACGCTTGTGCGTCGTATGTTATCGGAAGACTATGCCGATAAAGTGATTGTTACTACTATTCAAAAGCTTGGTCTGGCCTTGGATGAAAATAGCAAACGCAACAAGGCTCAGCAGAAAAATGGTAAACAGACCTATAAAGAGCGGTTGGAGCCACTGCGTGATAAACGCATGGTATTTATCTTCGACGAATGTCACCGCTCTCAATTTGGTGAGAACCATAAAGCCATTAAAGAATTTTTCCCAAAGGCTCAGTTATTTGGTTTTACTGGTACACCTATCTTTGACAAAAATTCCAGCTATCAGCAAGTAGATGGGAATTTGGCCTCTTTCAAAACCACGGAAGACATTTTCGAGAAAGAGCTACACGCTTATACCATCACCCATGCCATTGAGGACAAAAACGTACTGAGTTTCCACATTGATTATTATGGGAAAGACGATGGCAAAGGTGGTCAGACGAAACCCAAGAAAAAAGAACTGCCACCACCCGAAGCAGTAATAAAAGCCATTCTCGACAAACACGATAGCGCAACTAATCAGCGCCGCTTTAATGCTGTGTTAGCGACAGCGTCGATCAATCACGCTATTGAGTATTTTGAGCTATTTAAAACGCATCAAGCACATAAGCGGTCTGAAGACGAAAATTTTGAGCCATTAAATATCGCCTGTGTATTCTCTCCACCGACACAGATTACTAAAGAGAACGATGACAACAGTATTGGCAGTGTAAACAGCAACAAGAATACAGCGGATATCAAGCAGCTACAGGAAGATCTGCCGCAAGAAAGTGCCGACAACCAAGTAGAACCCGAAAAGAAAAAGGCAGCCTTGATGGCGATTATTGCCGACTACAACGCGCAATACAGCACCAATCATACCATTAACGAATTCGACTTATACTATCAAGATGTACAGCAGCGTATTAAAGACCAAAAGTACAGCAATGCTGATTATCCTCGTAAAAACAAAATCGATATCACTATTGTAGTTGACATGCTGTTAACCGGTTTTGACTCAAAATACCTCAATACTCTGTATGTGGATAAAAACCTGAAGTATCACGGCCTTATCCAAGCATTCTCGCGCACCAATCGTGTTCTGAACGACACTAAACCTTGGGGCAATATTCTGGATTTCCGTTATCAGGAAAATGAAGTCAATGCCGCAATTGAGTTGTTTTCTGGTGGGGCTAAAGATAAAGCCCGAGAAATCTGGTTGGTTGATCCAGCACCTAAAGTGGTCGAGGCATTCCAGAAAAAGGTGGACGAATTACAAAACTTTATGGAGTCCAAAGGCTTAAGCTGTGAGCCATCTGAGGTACACAACCTAAAAGGTGATACAGCCAAGGCCGAGTTTATCAACCACTTTAAAGAAGTACAGAAGCTTAAAACTCAGTTAGAGCAATACACTGATCTGGACGAAGAAAGCAAAGCTATCATTGAACAAAAGCTACCAACAGATACTCTGCGGGGTTTTAAAGCCATTTACCTAGACACGGCTATGGAGCTAAAGCGTAAACAAGGTAAAAGTGATGACAACGAAGAATCGGTGGAGCAGCTTGAGTTTGATCTAGTGCTTTTTGCTTCCAGCATTATCGATTATGACTACATCATGGGGCTGATTGCCAAATCCACGCAAAAAACTGGCAAGCAGAAGATGACACGTCAAGAGCTGATCGATCTGATCAGCGCCAATGCAAACCTAATGGAAGAACGTGAAGATATTATTGCCTACATCAATAGCCTCAAGGTTGGCGAAGCGCTAAGTGAAAAGCAAATCCGCGAAGGCTACCAAGCTTTTAAAGCCCAGAAATCCGCGCAGGCATTAATGCAAATGGCCGAGAAACATGGGTTGCAATCCCAATCCCTTCAAGCTTTCGTGGATAGTATTCTGGATCGCATGATTTTTGATGGCGAACAGTTAACAGATCTACTTGCCCCTTTGGCTTTGGGGTGGAAAACACGTCGTTTGGCAGAGTTAGCCTTGATGGAAGATTTAGTACCTTACCTGCAAAAACAGGCCGAGGGGCGCGAAATTTCGGGATTAGATGCGTATGAATAAGCAAAAGAAAGGATTATTTCCTGAGCTAAGATTTCCTGAGTTTGAGAAAGAGCCTAACTGGCCATGCGTGAAGTTGAATACAGTGGCAAAACGTTCAACAAGTAAGAATAAGGGAGAAAAAATCACACGTGTACTGACTAATTCTGCGGTTGATGGTGTTGTTGACCAGCGAGACTATTTCGATAAGGATATCGCGGTTAAAGGAAATCTTGAAAGCTACTACATCGTTGATAAAGGCGATTACGTCTATAACCCGAGGATATCATCCACCGCACCTGTAGGGCCAATCTCGAAGAATAAAGTTGGCAAAGGGGTGATGTCTCCGCTTTACACTGTCTTTAGGTTTAATAGCAAGATCAATGATTTCTTCGAGCAGTTTTTTAAGTCATCCAGATGGTATGGCTATTTACAAACGATCTCTAATAGTGGTGCACGCCATGACCGTATGAGTATTACTAGCGGTGAGTTTATGGCCATGCCTGTTCCAAATCCATCTGAGTTGGAACAACAAAAAATCGCCGACTGCCTTGCTTCAATTGATGAGCTGATCACGCTACACACCCGAAAACTCGACGCTCTCAAAGACTATAAAAAGGGCTTGATGCAACAATTTTTCCCCGCAGAGGGCGAAACCTTACCCAAGTTGCGTTTTCCTGAGTTTGGCGAGTGTGGAAAGTGGGAAAGAAAGCTCATATCTAGCGTTGCTCAAATCACTACGGGTGGTAAAGATACTCAAAACAAGATAGAAGATGGCAAATATCCGTTTTTTGTCCGCTCACAGACAATCGAGAGAATAAACTCTTATTCCTTTGATGGTGAGGCTGTACTTACATCAGGAGATGGTGTTGGTGTTGGTAAAATTTATCATTACATAAACGGGAAGTTTGATTTTCACCAAAGGGTTTATTGCATATACGATTTTTCAGAAGAAGTGTCTGGTAAATTCTTTTATCTTTACTTCTCTGAACACTTTTATCGTAGGGTAATGCGGCTCAGTGCTAAGAATTCCGTGGATTCCGTTCGAATGGCAATGATTGCTGATATGGAAATATTATTGCCTAAAAAAGACGAGCAAAGAAAGATTGTAGATGCAGTTTTTTCACTACAAGAAATTATCGATAGGCAAGAAGTGAAAGTTGACTCCCTTAAAGAGCACAAAAAAGGGTTAGTACAGAAGATTTTTCCAGCCATGGATGAGACGATATAATGACAAATAATTTGACCCTATTTCAAGGGGTAAATGAGGTTGCCACTCACCTTAGAAATAAGCTAGAAGATAAAAAGTATGTACTCCTATTTGCCTATAATGGTACAGGGAAAACACGGTTATCAATGGCATTTAAAGAGCTTAGAAAAAATAACGACAATCGAGATACACTTTATTTCAATGCTTATACTGAAGATCTTTTTAATTGGGACAATGACTTGGAAAGCGATTCTAAACGAGTGTTACAATTAAATCGTGAATCACGCTTTTTTGAAGGTTTGCAGGAATTAGAGATGGAAAACAGAATATCTCCAATCCTATCCCGTTATGCCGATTTTAAGTTTTTTATTGATTACGCCAAGTGGGAAGTAATATTTTACCGTAATCTAGATAGTGAAGGAGATCCTATTCCTATCAAGGTATCCCGAGGTGAAGAAAATATATTTATATGGTGTTTTTTCCTTGCTGTTGCTCAATTGGCAATAGATAGTGAGGAAGGATCTACCTATTCTTGGGTTAAATTCATATACATAGATGACCCTATATCTTCGTTAGATGATAACAATGCTATTGCCGTGGCTCATCACTTGGCTCAGTTATTTAAAACATCAAAAACAAAAATAAAAGTGGTTTTATCTTCTCATCACACGTTATTTTTTAATGTCATGTGTAATGAATGGGGAAATGCTGCTAAATATTTGTTGAGTAAAGGTGATGATAGTAATACATATACCTTGAAACCTATGTATGGAGACACAGCCAGATTCTATCACGTGGCGATGTTAAGAGATCTAAAGAAAGCCGCAGATTCAGGGGAGTTATATACTTATCACTTCAATATTCTACGTAATCTTATGGAAAAAACTGCTACTTTTCATGGTTATACCGACTTCAGTCACTTTATAAGTGTGGAAAATGATGATGACGAGAAAACATTATTAACGAGGTTGGTTCAGGTATTGAATCATGGTGGTTATTCGCTTCTTGAACCCATTGAAATGATTCCTGAGAACAAGTCACATTTCCGAAAAATCCTAGATGATTTTCTGAAAACATATAGTTTTAATCAGGGGATTTTTTCCTGATCTCTTTTAAAGTGAAGAATAAACGATGACCAAAGAGCAACTCAATCAGCTTGGTAAAACCCTCTGGGATATCGCTGATCAATTACGCGGTGCAATGAATGCTGATGACTTCCGCGATTACATGCTGTCTTTTCTATTCTTGCGTTATTTGTCTGATAACTACGAACAGGCTGCCAAAAAGGAGTTGGGACATGATTACCCGAAAATGGCCAAGGATGATCGTCGCGCACCACTTACAATCTGGTATCAGAATAACCCCACTGATATTGCTGACTTTGAAAAGCAAATGCGGCTTAAAACCCATTACGTAATTGAGCCTGCATTTTTGTGGAGTAGTGTGGCCGAAATGGCACGTACTCAGCATGCGGATTTACTGGATACACTATGGAAAGGGTTTAAATATATTGAAGAGAAGTCCTTCAACAGCACGTTTCAGGGATTGTTCTCTGAAATTAATCTTCATTCTGAGAAGCTCGGAAAAAAGCCTGCTGATCGTAATGCCAAGCTTTGTGCCATTATCCAAAGGATTGCCGAGGGTATTTCTGGTTTTAGCAATACTAGGGATGACCTGGGTGATGCCTATGAATACTTAATCGGTCAGTTTGCAGCAGGTTCAGGGAAAAAAGCCGGTGAGTTTTATACACCTCAACAAGTTTCTAGCATTTTGTCAAAAATAGTTATTCTAGACAGCCAAGACCCAAAAACAGGCCCAAAGAAAAAAATTAAACAAGTGATGGACTTCACCTGTGGTTCAGGCTCGTTGCTATTAAATGTACGAAACAGGTTAAGCGATGAAGGAGGCTCTATAGGTAAAATATTTGGTCAAGAAAAAAATATCACCACCTATAACCTTGCGCGCATGAACATGCTTTTACATGGGGTAAAAGATACCGAGTTTGAAATTCATCATGGTGATACGTTAGAGAATGATTGGGATATTCTCAATGAGATGAACCCCGCTAAAAAGATGCAGTTCGATGCCATCGTAGCTAATCCGCCTTTCAGTTTGCGTTGGGAACCGACTGAAGCGTTAGGGGAAGATTTCAGATTCAAAAATTATGGTCTTGCCCCCAAATCTGCAGCTGACTTTGCTTTCCTTCTGCACGGCTTCCACTTCCTTAGTGATGATGGGGTCATGGCAATCATTCTGCCTCACGGTGTGTTATTCCGTGGTGGGGTTGAAGAGCGGATCCGTACCAAGTTGCTAAAAGATGGACATATCGATACCGTCATTGGCCTTCCTGCCAACCTGTTTTTCTCAACGGGCATACCTGTTTGCATTCTAGTGCTAAAACGCTGTAAAAAGTCAGATGATGTATTGTTTATCAATGCCGCAGAACACTTCGAGAAAGGAAAACGTCAGAATTATCTTCTGCCAGAAAACATCGATAAAATCATTGAGAGTTATCAATTCCGTAAAGAAGAAGATCGGTATTCCCGCTGCGTGCCAATGGAAGAGATTGAGAAAAACGGCTTCAATCTGAATATCTCACGTTATGTCAGTACAGCACAACCTGAAGAAAAAATAGATCTAAAAGATGTCCACAATGACTTGGTATCATTAGAAGAAAGAATTAAGAGAGCAACTCTCTCTCATAACACTTTCCTCGAAGAGTTAGGACTACCACCGCTTCCCTTGGCCGAAAAAGATTAATCTGGAATGATATAGCTTATAAGTGAAAGATCGAGCCCAAATATTGATGATTTGGGCTCGATCTTTATCATTATAGTTCTCAAACAGGCATTGATATCATAGTATTTTTTCTTGAAAAACTTTCTAAAATGCGCTCCAAGTTTAATCATCTAGAGAATTCCCTATTGACCTCAAACAGTTGTATTTGATATTTAAGTCATTCTCATTATTTTGTTGAATATCATCCTCTGCATAGTAGTTCATTCTTTCAAATCTAGTGCTCAGTTGTTGTTTTCACTTATATAGTCAACTTTTCTTGTTTAATTATTTAAAGTAATAGCCAAGTGTATCGTCTTTTAAATCACCCCACCCTATCCAAATTTGAGTCAGTTTTAGGTAATGCTTATTGATGCTTTGAACTGTATATAAATAACTGCGTGGTGGCGAAATTTCATTGGTTCGTACTTTCTCAATTAAAATAAAAGTCTTGTCATCTATCCATTTCACTCGAAGTAATAAAGGATCATGGCATTGCCCAATTTCGGCATACATCGCTGCGTCTTTACCATTTTTGGCAAAAGACAATCCTGCGCATTCGGTATCTGGTAGATCTAAAATTAGCCGTTTTCCTATTAGGCTTTCTTTTGCACCTGCACAAGCCAGTGTTGATAGGCTTAAAAATAATCCTGCGAATATTAATTTTTTCATTTGATTTAACTCTTTATTTTTTTGGAGGTTAAAACACATTGTCAATAAAGCCACACTGTAAGATGTGCTGTGAGGAATTGACTGGATTGTCATAAAGGCTGATAAAGCAATCATGTCATTCAGATAAGAAGTGTCACGTTTTTGCCGTCGCAGTATGTATCATCAGCAGCGAGATACTGGTGACGAGAACTTTTTGAATCATACATGTCATTTTGTTGTTGTCCTTATTTTCGATTAACGATCATTTACGTTAAACCAGTAGGAATATTCTTTAGGCTGACCATTCACCAAGACATTGCTGAGTTTGACGTCGTAGATCACGTTCAATTTCAAATCGTCGAAGTTAAATTGGATATGGTTAGGAACTCCGATATTTTCATAGCGGATATTGCTGATCTTCTGTTTAGCACCACTACTTCGTTCAGTGACAACAACAGTGGCTTTAGCGTAATCCACATTACGATTGGCAAAGAAATTCTTTTGATCGGTTAAAAGTGAAATAGAGAGAATTGACCCCGCCATATAATATTTAGCTGGATAGTTATTGTAGGGATAGGCAATCACACCGAGTGGTGCAGTGGTTGGATTGTCGAAGGGATAAACCACTTTATAGGACGTCCCGACCACATAAGGGAATCGGGTATCCTTAAATGATGCTGCATTAACTGAACCATACGCCGATTTTTGTAAGAATGGATTGAGCATCCAGAGCCGATGTCCTACATCTCCCGCAAACAGGTTTAATTTGTCATGCACCATATTTGTAATGCTTTCGGCAGGTGAATAATCATTCTTATTCTGTCTTACCCCCATTTCCAAACTACTGGTTTTTGCACCTACCGCACCAATATCTGAATAACAGTTTGTGTTAGCTTCGGGGTAATGGGTCAAGATGTTGTTTGCAGCAAGAATCAGCGCCGTCTGCATCATCTCATCTTCATGGGCATAGTCGTATGTAATACTTGGAAGCCCATGCAAAGCACGAACTGTATTGATTTCATTTAAAAATTCATTTCTAAACTTTGCACTGAGCTTGCCTGCATAACAGTTGTTGATATCGGGGGCATCACTCATGGATGAGGCTTTAAACACATCAAAGCTGATGGTCTGACTCTCTGCTGCCAGTGTTTTGGCATCACCCTCTTGGGTGAGCTTAAGGGTACATGCACCCGCACCAATCCCCTTTAGTTCACCATTAGAATAAGTACAGGTTGCAGTAGAAAGACTGCTAATCGTGACAGGAAGTTTGGCACTGGATTCAGCATCCAATGAATAAATACTCTCCGTCAGAACGTATTTTATTTTTAGCGGGGTAATAGTTTGCTTGGCCTTAGTTACACACACATTATTTTCTAAATATTGATCGGCAGCACAAGTCACATTGACAGTCATACTGCTATTCAATGGTAGAACTTTTGCTGTTCCTGCCTGTGTCAATACCAGATTACACTGACCGACTTTATGCGCTTTAAGTTCACCGCCACTTACACTACAGATGTTGGGTGTGTTACTGCTAAACGTTACTGCCAGACCTTGATCCGTCTTCAGCGATAATGGATAGCGTTGACCTTGAATCAGCGTATTGAATGGTAGTGACTGGATATTCTGCACTGCCTTGTTTTTACATGCACCCTCTTCCAGATATTGGCTTTCAGCACAGGTCACGGGCTTAGGAATTGTATTGCCATTATCTGGATTGCCCGTTCCACCGCCATTGGATGAACCAGAATCTCCTCCCGAACCACCACCTCCACATCCGACCATTGCTGTACTGATTGCCAGCATCAGTACAGATGGCATAAACGATCTTGAAATCATCATGATTGACTACCTTATATTTATATATTGTTATTGATAATGATCAGCCGATAATAATTGACGGATTTCACTGGCCATTTTTGGGCTACGCCAAGGAAACAGCACTTTAAGGCTGTAATTTGGTTTAAATTGATCCCGTGTTCCAATATTGACTTGGAACTCACGTTTCATCGGGGACCGATGGACTTGTTGGTTAACATGGGTGCCCATCATTGGGTTACTGATCACCGTGGTTGTCGTTCTAAAGCGATCTTCAACCAGATTGTAATGTCCAACAGAAGTTATAAAGTCAAAAGGATATTTAACTAGGCGTTGATCAGGCTGATCAAACAGGATGATGGTTTTGTCCTGAGAGTTAATCCAGACACCACGGTTTTGATAATTAAAGGTTTCACCCTGACGTTTCAGCTGTTCGGTCATCCCGTCAAAGTAGGTATTTCCATATTCATAGAGGTAGTAAATGATCACAAACCAGAATAGGTCAAAGCCAAAGAAAAAGTAGCCAAACCATCCAAAGGAAAAGATTTTGGCGATAATCAGAAAGATCACAATCGGCAGCACCACACATTTTAAAAAGAGCTTGGATTTCTGTGGACGGTTTTCGATTGGAATGATTTTGGGTTTCGTTAATTCAGTCATGGTTGTTTCCCGCATGTTCAATGCAATTCACAATCACCAGCAGATATAAAAAGTTTTATTTTTACAGGCGTGACTTAGCCATCCACCGTTGGATTGTTCTTTTAAAAATTTTTTTAATACAGACGAATAATAAAAGTTAGCCGTCTAACCCCCGTTGAAAGGCACAACAAGGTTGAACAGGTGGCGAGGCACAAAAAAAAGATAGATACAACATGTGAAGCTCCTTGAATCTTAAGAAGTTCTGCCATATCACTGTCAAATAATGGTGGCAGAACAAAAGAGGGTTGACAGACTGGGATCCAAGGAACCAGCACACCCGAAGGTGTCCCCCTTCTGTCCTACCATAAAGATAAAAGGGGGACGAGAAGGTCCACAAAAAATAGGCGAGCTATTCTCTGTGCTGGATCAACGGTCTGTCAAAACCGACTGGCAATGTAGGCCAGCGAGCCCATATTAATTTCATATCGGGCTTTAGTCAATTTTCCTGCCACTAAAATCTAGACAATCAAATTACTTGTAAGAATTTAAGTTAAGTGTTTGATTTTTCCCATAAGGTCAAATTAAGCCACTCGATTGGCTTATTTTGATTTCATGGATGAGTCTAAAATGAACTGTTCTTCTTTATTAAAGTGAAACAATAAAATGAATCAATAAATCTCCCAACCACACCTTTAAATATTTGGACTAATGAAATGGGATTAGTCATGTGAGCTAAGATTCAGATTCAACTTATCCTTTTATGATCTTATCCAATACAGCTATGGGTGATATCCCGATTCAACCCATTCATATTAGATAAAGTTTAGTGAAAGTCTTAAACATTGTTGAGACCGTCACGAATTGATCATGAATTCAGCTCACTATTATGAGCTGTCACTTTAAGTTTTATGACTTAAATACATCTCATACCTATTGAGATGAGTCGTTAAAGAAATAAAAAGAACAAACCTTAGGCAATGACTATCATCCATAAACACTTCTGACAACCAGTTCCCTAGCCGTCAGCTATCAAAAATATCTTCAGGTTAATCAATAAATTATTTAATGTTAAGATATGTAAAAAGATTGAATTGGATCGTTGACAGCTTAAGGTATACCCAGCTAACCTAGTATTACACAGCAAAATCTGTGTTCAGGCGTGAGAACCTGATACAATCTAGGTGCAAATTAATGTCGCACTAGCGGCTATTTTTTTGTCTACTGTTTAGCAGTCGTTATGGCAGCTTGCAGGGCAACCGTAAGGTTGGCTGATCCTAGATTCAGTATTCTCACCCCTGTCTTGCTGCCACCATTACCGTGAGAAGTAATGATGGTAAGTGTTAAAACTTATCTAGGACTACTGCTATGAACGCAATTCTTCAAGGTGCAAACATTTGCACATCTAAAAAACAAGCTGGTCAACTGATTGTTGAACTTGGCAAATCTATTTCAAATCCTCACCGCCAAACACTCACAAATCTTTATATTGCTGTCGACACCGCAAATTCCTTGCTCAAAGAACTTGAACAAGCACATCAGATCATCCGTGAATGTATGCATGAAATGAATGATGAGCAAATTCTCGAAGTCGCAAAGCTTAATCAAAATAATAATTTATCGTCGCTCTGGGCATTCCGTACGCATCAACGTCACAAGTTGATTGAGCGTGCACAGCGTGTGCTGTTTGGAGCTGGTCATGTCCAAGGCTAAGAAGAATAACAATCTTCTGATTTCGGGAGACTATCCTTTAATTGCTTCGCCGACGCTTGCAAAAGCGTATGGCGTAGCGGCCGCCAATTTTCTACAGAAATTGCATTATTGCTTAGAAAATAACGAAGGGAAAATTTTTAATGGAAAAAAGTATTGGTTCCATAGCTACGAGCAATGGCAAGCGACGCTTGGCGTGTATAGCGTATCAACAATTAAACGAATTGTGGCTAAGTTAAAACAAGCTGGAATTCTTGTGATTGAAAAGTTAGCACAGAACAAATGGCTACAAACCAATTTCTATACAATTAACTATAAGAAAATAAAACAACTCATCACGCTGAATAACGGGCAAAACAATCAGCCTACTGAAGTAGTTCATTCATCTGATCCAGTCGTAATCACACCCTCTTTGGAGAAGTCTGCACAAGCCGTCCAATCATCCATGTTAATGAATTCAATTCAACAGGCATTTCAAAATATCAAGGTAAAATCAAATACAGTTGAACCCTCATTAAAAGTGGCAAAAGAATCCCATCTACGCCCCAACTTTGTCACACGTGAATCTTATTCAGTAAAGGGATTAAGCCAACCACTCCACCCTGCTGCATCAAATGAAACGTTAAAAAATATGGATATCAATTACCGCCGCTTTTATCTAGCACTTAGACAGCAACGTGTAGATATTGATTATGATGATCAACGTATTCAACAACTTTTAAAGTATCAGAAGCGGATTCTTCAACATATTGTATATATCAAACAGAATTTTGCAGGACATGAGCGCTATCAATGGCACACACTTGAACAGCTACAAATGGAAAATTATTTAAAGAAATAGGTCAAATCATACGAAGACCAATTTCAAATGATCCGTCTATAGGAAGTTCATAAACGGATCATTTGATTAAATCAAAGGTTGAACACAGACTGATTAAATCCATTGAACTTGTTCATCGGAGATAACCATCCGTGGTCTTATGAATCATCATGAATTAGAGGTCAAAGTCATCTTTATCTGATTTTTCTAGAATATGATTACTTTCATGTTGCTGTTCATGTTTTTTAGATAATTCTAATTCATATTCTTTTTTATAAATTTCATACAGATTATTTTGACGAATTTCTTTAATCAACTTTCTATATTCTGCTACCTTTTCCTGATCTTTAGGATTAGCACTATAAAAAATTTCCCGAGGGATTTTAGGAACATCCTTTAACTTAGTTCCATATTTTTTATTATAATCTTCATTTGATAAGCATGATACTGTATTACTCACCTCTAATTTAACACCATAGATTTCTACCATTTTTATTGGTGCATATTTTTCTAAAAATTCATTTATTATTTCTTCAGTTTTTGTTCGGTAGTGAAATAATATATTACGGCCAAACCCAAGTACATCAGCTGTAATTTTTAATGCACCACCTTTATCAGGATTTTTTTGACGATGTTGCTTAAAAAATTGTTCTGGGGAACGTTGAATATTATCCACCATACTTTTTTCTGAAAACAATAAATGTAAATGTGGCTGCTCTGAGCATCCATCAAGAGCTGCAACATGATTATGAATTGCAATGGTAGATGGCATTTCATATTGACCACAAAACTCTTGCATTAGTCTTTCAGATAATTCTATACGGCGATTTTTATCCAATTCTTTTGGTAAAGCAATTGTAATGTGGGATGATGTTCGTCTAGTCACACTTGTATATTGGTCTGCCGCATACCAGAATTTTTCAGGATGACTCTCAACCCATTCTGGCATATTATATGAAGCACAATATTCAAGCTCCTCAACCTCACTCTTATGCTTAGAAAAATATAAAGTACGAGTAATATAATGATAAGCACTTTTTGATAGACGATACTTTGAGTGACCGTCACTCAATTTTATTTGACTATTACCTTTAACGTTGTGACTTAAATGAAAATAATACATTTTTACTTCCGATATTAATTTAATTGGAATATCGGATCCTACAAAATTTTAAAAATTCATGATTCGTTTCGTGAAGAAAAATAAAAAAAACTTAAATTTCGATCAAAAAACACACAGCCAATAAAACTGCATGAGTAACAAAACCTAAAAATAAGAGTAACAGACGATAAAAAAACAAAAATATCAATCTTTATCAATAAAAACAAACACATAAGATATTTATAAAAAACGTGTAACAGTTCAACTAAATAAGAGTAACACCTACTAAAAATATGAGTAACGCCGATAGCACATAAGAGTAACACCCTATAATCATTAATAATCATAGACTTAAAAATTAACAGGGCTGCGCAGCACGAGGAGAAGTGTCTTTTTAAATGGGAGCGAAGCGAAATTTAAAAAGACACGGATACGAGATATAAAAAATCTTTTTTGCATTCGCAAAAAAGATTTTTTATCTGCCCCACTATTAACAGCCATAAATTAACAGCTCAAATTAACAGAAGAGTAGTATTTTTTGAAAAACTCAACATATGGCGATTTTTTTTAAGACTCTGTGATATACCAACATTTTCTTAAATACAGAAGGTTTAAAAAATGGGTAGAGTTAAATTAACAGTGAATGAAATAACTTTAAGAGTTGAAAAACACTTAAGACAGATAGCAAAACGTACTCATTCAGATGAGTTGGTACTTCAATTGATTCAATCTAAACCTGTAAATCAATTTACCGAAGAAGATATAAGAAAATTAAAAAATAAAGATCACAAAATTTTAGAATTAAACAGATTAGCAGAATTAATGGACTCTATCTGCACGATAGCAAAGAGTGATCGCTCTGATATTGAAAATGACATCGTTGATTTTAGTAGATATGAAGATCCTTCTTCTCAGACTGATGAAAGATTAAAAATAGCATTAAAAATGCTAAAAAATTACAATAAAAAAATTCCTGATTCAATAAAACAAAAAGCACATGATGAAATCAAAAATTCATTTCAT
>Ga0224722_1000454_pt1 | contig 23729 bp, 22 predicted proteins | sample Balambano_FR1_Me_FD_161646 | JGI IMG/M metagenome (GOLD analysis project Ga0224722, IMG submission 161646) | Freshwater sediment microbial communities from Lake Towuti, South Sulawesi, Indonesia - Balambano_FR1_MetaG | ecosystem: Environmental > Aquatic > Freshwater > Lake > Sediment | place... | reverse complement strand
GTCTCACAGCCTGACTTCGACGCGATCAACATCGAGCCTGCTATGTTTCATGGCGACTGGAACTACACCATCAAGCCATCATGCCGCTGCTAAAAGTTGTAACACTTGTTTCCGGACTAGCCCTAAGTGCGCCAAGTTTTCTTTGCGAAGTTTGCGGCCTTTGCGAGAGGTTTTACGAAACGCGAGTCACAAAACAGTTTCGAAAACAAAATCCAGAACCTTAGGGGGTCTGGCAGGGCGCTTGCGCATTCGTGATGGGCGTCCAATAGGCCTGCTTTTTGGCGCGATAGTTGGGGTCGCCCCCACGCACTTCCTTGCCGCCGACCGAAAGCGTATAGCGCCCCACACATCCCTGTGCATCCCACACCACGATCATGTAGCGGCCATCCTGTGGCGGGGTGAACATGAAGTCCTGCCGCGTCCAGTAATAATCGCCACTAAACGGTTCGTAGAACGTGCCTGCTTTGGCCGGCGCAGCGACGACAAGCGCGCCCACCTTTTCGTTTTTGGCAAAGGCCGTTATGGCCATCGTGATCGGCAGCGTGGCTGTGATGGTGGGCAAGCCCGCGCCAACCACGGCCATCATCGACGCAAACGCGTCCTGACCCTCGATCTGCGGGATGACGATGCTGAGGGGTATGCGCTGATTTCGTCTGGCGTTGAAGCTGAAGTAATCCACATCCGTGCCGCTGTCCAGCGTGGCATACAGCGCCAGCGAGATGGCCGGGTCGTTGATCCGGAAAGGCCTCGTCGGCGTCGAGTCCGCATCCTCGAAGAACGGTTGATGGGCGAAGGCCGTGTGCGGGCCAAACATCACGACGGACAAGAGCAATGCGGTCGTTGCAACAAATCGGACGCGCATCCGTAAATGGTAACTCTGCACAAAACGCCGATTGACCGATTAGAACATTTGTCCTATACTTGCGGCCTGACGCGTTGGGTTGTGAGTGCGCACAGGTGAGCGCACGTGTGATGTGGGCTGTGCGATCACCGATTGGCTGGGCAATATGTTGGCGAGATCGTTGCGCAGCAAGCGACCATGAAAACCTTCTACGCCGTCCTGGCGAACTCCCTCGCGGCCACGGTGATCAACACGTTCGTGTGGTTTGCGATCACCTTCTGGGTCTACCTCGAAACCAAGTCCGTCATCGCCACATCCATCATGGCGGGCGTGTATCGTGTATACGGTCACTGTCGCCATCTCGGGCTTCTTCCTCGGCTCGCTGGTGGATCGTTACCCCAAGAAGCGGGTGATGCTGCTATCGAGCCTGGGTACGCTCGTGTTATTTGGGTTGGCGGCGGCCGTGTATGCAGCGTCACCCCCCGATGCCTTCACCGATGCGTCCAGTGGAGCGCTGTGGGTTTTCGTGGTGCTCGTGTTGGTGGGGGCCATCGCCGGCAACCTGCGCGGCATCGCGCTGTCCACGCTGGTGACGTTCCTGATCCCGGAGGAGGGCCGCGACCGGGCCAACGGCCTGGTGGGCACAGCCAACGGCGTCGCCTTCCTCATCGCATCCATTTTCAGCGGCTTGGCGATTGGCTTTGCTGGCGTGAGCTGGACGATGGTCATCGCCATCGTGCTGACTGTCGTGACCGTGATTCACCTGTGGACGATTGCCATCCCCGAACCTGCCCATGCCGAGCGCGCCGAACATGCCGAAGCCAGCCCGGCCAACACCGGCGTGGATATTCGCGGCACCATCCGCGTTGTGGCGGCCGTGCCGGGGCTGTTCGGGCTGATCTTCTTTCACACCTTCAACAACTTTCTGGGCGGCGTGTTTATGTCGTTGATGGATGCGTATGGCCTGTCGCTCGTGTCAGTGCAGGTGTGGGGCGCGCTGTGGGGCGTGCTCAGCCTGGGGTTCATCGTCGGCGGGTTGTTTGTGGCACGGCGTGGCTTGGGCAGGAACCCGCTGCGCACGCTGTTCCTGTGCAACATCGTCATGTGGACGATCTGCTGCGTGTTCACCTTGCAGGCGTCCATCGTGCCGCTGGCCATCGGCATGTTCATCTGGCTGTGCCTCATCCCCGTGGTCGAGGCAGCCGAACAGACCATCCTGCAAAAAGTCATTCCGCCCGAGCGGCAGGGGCGCGTGTTCGGCTTCGCCCAAAGCATCGAACAGGCGGCTTCGCCGGTCACGTCATTTCTCATCGGCCCGATCGCGCAACTGGTCTTCATCCCATTCATGACCACCGGCGCAGGCGTAGAGATGCTCGGCCCGTGGTTCGGTGTCGGGACTGATCGAGGTCTGGCGTTGTTGTTCACGCTGGCCGGGGTGATTGGGCTGGCGGTCACACTGCTGGCCATGCGCTCAAATGCCTATCGCCTGCTATCGGCCCGATATGAGGAACAAGGCACGGACGATGAAGAGGGACGATTGGTGGAGGCGTATTCATGACGATTCATCCGCTGGTGCTGCAACTGCGCTTCACGCGCAGCGAGTTTCTGCGCTCGGTCAAGGGCGTGAGTGAGGATGACGCGCGCCACAGGGTGATGCCGATGAATTGCCTCAGTTGGAACGTCGGTCATCTGGCGTGGCAGGAGCAGCGCTACTTCCTCCATTTTGCTCAGGGCCAGATGCCCTTGCCGGAGATCAATGAGCAGTTCGCGTTCGGTTGCCCGGCCAGCACGCCATCGCTCAAAGACATGCTTGCCGCGTGGCGGGCCATCACCAAAGCCGCCGACCCGTGGCTCGACGCGGTGACCTCGGACACGCTGCAAGCGCATGTGCTGAACAAGGGCAAACCCACCGCCCGCCAATACGGCAACCTGCTTCAGCGGGTGATTTATCACTATTGGTATCACACCGGTGAGAACATGGCGATCCGGCAAATGCTGGGCCACACCAGGTTGGGTGTGTTCGTCGGCAACATTGATGACCAGGCACCCTATCAGCCTGAGTTGGCACAGGGGCAGGGGTAGGCCATGAGAAAGGCCGTCTATTCAATGCCCGCCTCGCCCCATGGCTTCATCGAAGGGCCAAACGGCAAGGCTGCTGCACTGCCGAACCTGAGCGTATTCAGCATACGTTCTCATTGATCGCGCACAATGTTCCGCGAACAATCGCGCAAGGAGAAAGCATGAGCACACCCACCAAGCAAGATGACGCTCTGCCCAACATCGGCGCGCCGGCGACGCGGGCATTGGCGGCCATCGGCATCACCCAGTTGTCGCAACTGAGCAGCCTGAGCGAGGCCGCGCTTGCCGATCTGCACGGCGTGGGCCCAAAGGCGATCCGCATTCTGCATGAGGCGCTTGACGAGCAGGGGAAGTCGTTCGCCAGGCAGGGCAAAGCGTCTGCGACAAACACGATGAACACACAAGTGGATGAATACCTCGCAAAGTTGCCGGCCGACAAGCAGGCCGCGCTGCAAAAGCTGCGCAAGCAGATTCACGCGGCTGCACCCGGCGCGGTCGAGACGATGAGCTATGGCGTGCCGACGTTCAAGCTGCACGGCAAGATGCTCGTCTCGATGGGCGCGGCCAAGGATCACTGCGCGCTGTATGGCGGCTCGGGCGATGTGGTCGAGGCGTATGCAGTCGCACTCAAGGATTTCAGCCTGTCCAAGGGCACGATTCGTTTCACGCCAAAGAAGCCCATCCCGGCGACGGTGGTCAAGAACCTGGTCAAAACGCGCGTCGCGCAGATCGAAACCAGCAGCGCGAAGAAGCGCAAAGGATGAACACGTGTGACCCCAACGGCGTACGCGTTACGGTGATCAGTCATATTTAGGAGTCCGACTCCTTGAAGGAGTCGAACTCCTCCAACAGGAGGAAATCATGAGTGGAGTAAGAGTTCTCGTCGGCACGCGCAAGGGCGCGTTCATCCTCACGTCCGATGCGGCGCGCAAGGACTGGGAGGTCAGCGGCCCGCACTTCGCGGGCATCGAGGTGTATCACGTCAAAGGGTCGCCCGTAGACCCGAACCGCATCTACGCCTCGCAAACGTCGAGCTGGTTTGGCCAGGTCATTCAACGCTCCGACGACGGGGGCAAAACGTGGGCGCCGGCTGGCAACGACTTCCGCTACGTCGGCAACCCTGGCACGCACCAGTGGTACGACGGCACGCAGCACCCGTGGGAGTTCAAACGCGTGTGGCATCTGGAGCCATCGCTCACCGAGCGCGACACCGTTTACGCCGGGGCCGAAGATGCGGCGCTGTTCAAGTCCACCGATGGCGGGCATACATGGGACGAGTTGCCTGGCCTGCGCAGCGTGAAAGGCCCGCTGTGGCAGCCGGGCGCGGGCGGCATGTGCCTGCACACGATCATCCTCGACCCGCAAGATGCCAACCGCATCTACGTCGCCATCTCGGCCGCAGGCGCGTTCCGCACCGACGACGGCGGCCAGACCTTCGTGCCGATCAACAAGGGCCTAATCTCGCCCTACGAGCTGCCCGACCCAACCGCCGAGGTCGGCCACTGCGTGCACAACCTAGCCATGCATCCGTCGCGCCCCGGCGTGCTGTTCATGCAAAAGCACTGGGACGTGATGCGCAGCGACAACGCCGGCGAGATGTGGCACGAGATCAGCGGCAACCTGCCCAGCGACTTCGGCTTCCCCATCGCCGTGCACGCCCACGAGCCGGAGACGGTCTATGTGGTCCCGATCAAGAGCGACAGCGAGCATTACCCGCCCGAGGGCAAATTGCGCGTGTATCGCAGCCGCGCCGGCGGGGACGAGTGGGAAGCGCTGACCGAAGGCCTGCCGCAGGAGGACTGCTACGTCAACGTGCTGCGCGACGCGATGTGCGTGGACACGCTCGACCCGTGCGGCGTGTACTTCGGCACCACGGGCGGACAGGTCTACGTCTCGGCTGACAGCGGCGACCACTGGCAAGCCATCGTGCGCGACCTGCCGGCTGTGCTATCGGTGGAAGTGCAGACGTTGCAATAGTCATCCACGAAGTAGCACGAAGGCACACCAAGCAGGCTTCGTGCTACTTCGTGTTCCTTGGTAGATGCAGTAAGACATGAGCAACAGGATTCGTGTAGTCCTTCCCCAACATCTGCGCACGCTGGCCGGCGTCGGTCGCGAGGTCGAGGTCAACGTTGCAGCGCCGGTCACGCAGCGTGCCATCCTCGATGCGCTCGAAGCCGCGTATCCGATGTTACGTGGCACGATCCGCGATCAGGTCACATTGCAGCGGCGGGCGTTCGTGCGCTTCTTCGCCTGCGGGCAGGATTGGTCGCACGAATCGCCCGATGCGCCATTGCCCGGCGACGTAGTCAACGGCAAGGAGCCGTTCATGGTCGTCGGAGCGATGGCGGGAGGATAGAGCAATGTATGGATTGATCGGCAAGATGATCGCCGCGCCCGGCCAGCGCGACGCACTGATAGCGATTCTGTTGGAGGGCGTATCGGGCATGCCGGGTTGCCTGAGCTACATCGTGGCGAAAGACCCGACGGATGGCAACGCGCTGTGGATCACCGAAGCCTGGGACAGCCAGGCCAGCCATGCGGCCTCGCTCGACCTGCCTTCGGTGAAAGCAGCGATTGCGAAGGGCCGACCGCTCATCGCCGGCTTTGGCGAACGCTTTGAGACCGAGCCGGTGGGTGGGCATGGGTTGATTCATCCAGACAAATCATGAACCTTGACGACAAACAACTCGCCTTTCTGGAGAAGACCCGCGCGGCAGCCATGATCACCGTTAGCGCTGACGGCATCGCCCGGGCAGTGCGGGTGGGCATCGCGCTGGTGGACGGCAAGCTGTGGAGCAGCGGCACGCAGGATCGCGCCAGAACCAGACGCTTGCGCCAGAACCCCGATTGCACCCTGTTTGTCTTCGACAGCACGTGGAGCTACCTCACGCTGGAGACGACAGTGCGGCTGATCGAAGGGCCGGATGTGCCGGCGCTGAGCGAACGCTTGTTCCGCGTCATGCAGAACCGCCCGGCGGGCAACCTGAGCTGGTTTGGCGGAGAGATGACACCGGATGACTTCAAGCGGGCGATGGCCGAGGAGCAGCGGCTGATTTACGAGTTCGACATCCACCGCACGTATGGCATGGTGTGATATAGCTCGGCCAACTTGATGACGCCATGAACGACAACATTAGCGCACTCGCACGACTCCGGGATGAACTGACCAGTTGGGAAGAACTGCTTGCCGAACGTGATGAAGCGCAGATCGTAGCGCCGATCCCGTCGTCCGGCGGGTCGCTCAAAGATGTGATCGCGCATCTGCACGCTTGGCAGCAAGTGTCTCTCGCGCGGATGGAAGCTGCCGCGAACAACACCCAGCCCAACATGCCAGATTGGCTCGATGGACAAGACCCCGAATCAGAAGCGTACCGCGAGCAATTCAACGCTCGCATTCACGACATCTACCGCGCACAGCCATGGTCGCAGGTGCATCACGCGTGGCGCACCGGCTTTCGCCGATTCATCGCATTGGCCGAGGCGACTCCCACGGAAAGCTTGATGGCCCTCGATCGGTTCTCGTGGCTGCGAGGATACGCTCTCGTTGCGGTGCTTGAAGGCTCGTGTGAGCATCATCGAGAGCACCGTGAGCAACTTGATGCCTTGGACTCGTTCTGGAAGGATGCCCTCTGGCAACAGTTCGGCGCGGCCATAGACATGCTGGAGGACGCCATCCGTGCCTGCCCGGATGACCACTGGCAGGATGAGATGTGGCGCTTTGAACCTCAGCTTTCGCAGTTTTGGTATATCGCCTATCACGTGCTGTTCTGGCTCGACTTCTATTTGAGCGGGTCGGAAGACGGTTTCCAGCCGCCCGCGCCATTTACGATGAGCGAGTTTGACCCGGCCGGCGCGCTGCCGCCAAGTGTCTATGCCAAAGACGAGATTCTGGCTTACCTGCATTACGGCCGCGAGAAGTGCCGGGCCACGATCGCCGGCTTGACGAACGCCCGCGCACGCGAGGTGCTTCGCTTCGGCAAGCGCGAACAGAGCTACGCCGAGTTGCTGCTCTACAACATGCGCCATGTGCAGGAGCACGGCGCGCAACTAAGCCTGTATCTGGGGCAGATCGCCGAGCGCGATGGACGTTGGGTGGGCAAGGCCAGAAGTTGACTGCGTAACGTGATTGCCCAAGATTTCACTTTTCTCGCGGAGATACGAAGAGGCAGAGAAACGGAGCGATACAAATGGAACTCCGTATCTCCGCTCCAGCGTGAAAAGATCTGGCGTAATCAGCAGCGTACTGAAGCAGGTATCCACTCAGCGCTGGCGCGGCTCTTTCTTTTGCCATGCGAAACGCAAACCATCAAGTCATCGAAATTCGCGGCGCGCGCGAGAACAACCTGAAGAACATCTCGCTCAACATCCCCAAGCACAAGATCACCGTGTTTACCGGCGTGTCGGGGTCGGGCAAGTCGTCGCTGGTGTTCGACACGATTGCGGCTGAGGCGCAGCGCCAGCTCAACGAGACGTTCACCGCGTTCGTGCAGGGCTTCCTGCCCAGCTACGGCCAGCCCGACGTAGACCACATCGAGAACCTGAACGCGCCGATCATCATCAACCAGAAGCGCGTGGGCGGCGGCTCGCGCTCGACCGTGGGGACGTATACGGACATCGCCGCACTCTTGCGGCTGTTCTTCTCACGCGTGGGGCAGCCGCATGCCGGGCCAGCGTTTCACTTCTCGTTCAACACGCCGCAGGGCATGTGTCCCGAGTGCGAGGGCATCGGCAAGACCACCCAGATTGCGCTCGACAGATTGCTGGATGTGAACAAGTCGCTCAACAAGGGCGCGATCCTGCATCCCGAGTTCAAGGTGGACAAGTGGATGTGGAAGATGTATTCGCGCTCCGGTTTGTTCGACAACGACAAGCCGCTGAAGGACTACTCGACCGACGAGATGGCGCAGTTGCTGCACGGCAAGGATGTAAAGGTGTCGTTCGGCGAATTCAATGCGAATTACGAAGGGCTGGCCGACAGATTCACGCGCATGTATATCAAGAAGGACAGCGGGGCGATGTCGGATCGCAACCGCGCCATCTTTGAGCAGTTCGTGACCCAGCAAACGTGCCCGCTGTGCCAGGGCGCGCGGCTGAACCAGGCCGCGCTGGCCAGCAAGATCAACGGGCGCAATATCGCGGAGATGGCCGACCTGGAGGCGACCGAGTTGGTGACGGCGTTGCGCGGCTTTAACGATCCAGTGGCGCTGCGACTGGCCGATAAGTTGATCGAGCGGGTCGAGCATCTGGTGGACATCGGGCTGGGCTACTTGAGTTTGAGCCGCGAGACGGCGACGCTGTCGGGCGGCGAATCGCAGCGCATCAAGATGGTGCGCCACCTCGGCAACAGCCTGACCGACATGCTGTATGTGTTGGATGAGCCGAGCGTGGGTTTGCATGCGCGCGATGTGGCGCGACTGAATGGCCTGCTGCGCAAGCTGCGCGACAAGGGCAACACCGTGCTGGTGGTGGAGCACGACCCCGACGTGATCGCCATCGCCGACCACGTGGTGGACATGGGGCCGAAGGCCGGCACGCACGGGGGCGAGGTGGTGTTTGAGGGCAGCTACGACGCCCTCAAACAGGCCGACACGCTGACGGGCAAGTTTTTGCAGCAGCACTTGCCGCTCAAGCAAAGCGTGCGCACGCCGACCGGCGTGATGCCGGTCAAAAACGCCAGCCTGCATAACTTGAAGAACGTGAGCGTGGACATCCCGACCGGCGTGCTGACGGTGGTGACGGGCGTGGCCGGCAGCGGCAAGAGCACGCTCATCAACGATGTGTTTCTGGAGCAGCATCCTGACGCCATCGCGATTGACCAATCGCGCGTGACGACTTCCGTGCGTTCGGTGCCCGCGACCTACGTCGGCATCATGGACGATTTGCGGCAGGCGTTTAGTAAGGCCAACAAGGTCAGCGCATCGCTGTTCAGCTTTAACTCCGAGGGCAGTTGCCCCAACTGCAACGGCTTAGGCGTGACCTACACCGATTTGGCGTTCATGGAGGGCATCACCAGCCGGTGCGAAGTGTGCGAGGGCAAGCGCTTCAAGCCGGAGGTGCTGGAACACAAACTGCGCGGCCAGTCCATCAGCGACGTGCTGGAGATGACGGTCGAGGATGCCTTGGCGTTCTTCACCGAGAAGAAGATCAAGCTGGTGGTGCAGGCGATGAACGACGTGGGCTTGGGGTATCTCAAACTCGGCCAGCCGCTCAGCACGCTCTCCGGCGGCGAGGGGCAGCGCCTGAAGCTGGCGACCGAGCTGCACAAGGCCGGCAGCGTGTATGTAATGGACGAGCCGACGACCGGCCTGCACCTGTCGGACATCGGCCAACTGATGCGCATCATTGACCGGCTGGTGGACGCGGGCAACACGGTCGTGCTGATCGAGCATCACCTCGACGTGATTCGACAAGCCGATTGGATCATTGACCTGGGGCCGGAGGGCGGCAGCGCCGGTGGCGAGGTGTTGTTTGAGGGCAGGCCGAGCGAGATTGGGCGTGCGGGGCGCTCGATTACGGGGAAGTTTTTGGCACCTTTCGTGCAAAGTGGTTTCGCCTCTGGAATTCAGGCGATCTAGTACCGTTCTTGCTATCTCAAATTTGTTTACTGTTGATGTTCATGACTGAGAAGCAAATGTACCGTTTACGAAGAAAAGGCCGCGGCCCTCATCGAGAACCGCGGCGGTGAACCTAAAACCTAGCAGCCAATCAACCTCGCAACCTCATCAGCACTCCGAATACCCGCAGGACTGGCACTTGCGGCAGCCCTCGGAGCGGACGAGCGTCACCATCCCGCACTCCGGGCACATGTCGGCCCCGGAAATCTTGACCACCTCGCGGCCGTTTAGCCGCGTCACCTCATACGGCCCGTCGCTGTGCGCGTGCGCAGCATGTCCGTTCAGGCTGTGGCCATTGCCATTCCCGTTGCCGTTCTGCTCAGCCGGCACGTTGACGTTGATCATCGGCAGCGCAAGCTGGCGCACGTCGCGGTCGCTGAAGTAAATCTGGCGCAGCGTGGCTGCCAACGCGTCCGGCATAGACGACACGCGGTTCGCGCCGAAGCCGACCGAGCGCGCGCCGCCAATGCCCTCCAACTGCGAGATCACCATCTCCAGACGCTCGCGCCGAGACACCGGCGAGGCCACGCGCAACAGCAGCGAGATCAGCCGGCCGAGTGCCTCGGCGTCGGCCTGCAGATCGCTGCCGGCCTTGCCGACGGTCATGAACACCTCGAACGGCTCGCCATTCTCGTCGTGCGTGCTGGTCAGGTGCAGCGTGCCCATGCTAGTGTGCTTGCTGACTGTGATGCCGTGCCGCAGCGCAGGCAGCGGCGCGACTTTCGGCTGCATCGCAACCGCCTGCTCTTTCACCTCTGGATTCTGGACTCCGGGCTCTGGCTTCTCTTCCGTCTTCAGCATCAGCACTTGCTCGTCGCGCGAGCCGTCGCGGTAGATCGTGCCGCCTTTGCAGCCCGACTCATACATCTGCTCGTAGAGCGCGCGCACCTGCTCGACGGTGTATTCGTTTGGCACATTGCATGTCTTGCTGATGCTCGAATCCACCCAACGCTGAATGGCCGCTTGGACGCGGATGTGTTCTTCGGGTGAGAGGGCCATCGCTGTGACGAAGAAGTCGGGCAAGTCCTGGCCGGGGTGCGCTTGCTTCCATTCTTCCACCACGGCCACATTCTGCTCGTGCAGGCCCAGGCGGCTCTTGCGGAAATACGTCCACGAGAAGAACGGCTCGATGCCGGTCGAGGTGTCCACCATCGTGCCGATGGTGCCGTTCGGCGCCTGGGTCAACAGCGTGACGTTGCGCACGCCATGCTTGGCCACGCCGTCGCGGATGCGCTTTGGCATGGCCTGCATATAGCCGCTCTTGACGTGTTGCTTGGCGTCGAAGGCCGGGAACGGGCCGCGCTCCTTAGCCAAGTCAATCGAGGCCTCATACGACTCGGCCGCGATGAACTCATACAGCTTGTCCAGCCACGCCACGCTCTCATCGCTGCCGTAGCGGATGCCCAGCCGGATCATCAGCTCGGCCAGGCCCATTGTGTTCAGGCCGACGCGGCGCTCTTTCTGCTGCTGCGCAAAGTTCTCGTCGAAGAAATACGGCGTCGCGTCAATCACATTGTCCAGGAAGCGCACAGCGGTGCGCACGGTGTGGCCCAACTCGTCCCATGCCACGTCGTTGGCCGCTGCATCGTAGAACTTAGCCAGATTGATAGCCGCCAGGTTGCACACGCCCCACGCCGGTAAACCCTGTTCCCCACAAGGGTTGGTGCAAATAATCGGCGCGAAGTAGTGGCTGTTCGACATCTTGTTGTAGCGATCGTTGAAGAACACGCCCGGCTCCGCGCTGGCCCAGGCGCTCTCGATGATCGCGTTCCACACCTCGCGCGCCTTCACCGTCTTGTGCGTGATCACCGGCAACCCCGCCTCGCGCCACTTGTTCAGGTCGCCGTCCCAGCGTGTGTTGTAGTCAGGATGGGTCGTGTCTGGGAAGACCAGCGTCCAATCGTCGTCGCGCTTCACCGCTTCCATCAGGTCGTCCGACACGCCCACGCTGATGTTGGCGTTGGTGATCTTGCCGGCGGTGCGCTTGCTGTTGATGAAGTTGAACACATCGGGGTGCCAGTCGTTGAGAATCAGCATGAGCGCGCCACGCCGCGACCCGCCCTGCTCGATCAGCCCGGTGACGAAGCTATACAACGCGCCCCACGACACCGACCCGCTGGATCGCCCATTTACACCCTTGACATAGGCATGTGTCGGCCGCAGCGACGACAGATTGATGCCCACGCCGCCGCCGCGCGACATGATCTCGGTCATCTGCGTCAGCGTGTCCATGATGCCCTGGCGCGAATCCTTCGGGCTGGGGATGACGTAGCAGTTGTAGTAGGTCAGTTGCTGATCGCTCCCGGCTGCGGTCAGAATGCGTCCAGCTGGCACGAACTTAAAGCCATCCAGAATCGAGCGGAACTTGGCCGTCCACTCTTTTTGAAGTTCCGGCGTCTTCTCGACTGAGGCGATGCCGCGCGCGACGCGATCCATCATCTGCGCCGGGTCGGTTTCCAGCGGCTTGTCCACATGCTCGATGGCCACGGTCATCTCGCCGCCCTCGCGCAATTCCACCGTCACCTGCGGCGGGGCAAACTTCGTTACCGTTCCTACCTCGCGCTGATTCGTCTTCGGGTCCACCAGGATGATGACCGTATCACCGACGCCGAGCGTCTCACGGGTCATATCCTTGAGCGCATACCGGTCGAGGAAAATCTTCTCCCCAAGACCGTTCAATGTGTTCTGGTTCGTGGCTGTCGTCGTCATGGTCACTTGGCTTTCTCCTTGTAAAACTGTGTTTCGATGTAAAGCGCCTGCCCTCCCAATTGGCATGACGCGCTAAGTCCGTTATCGTTCACCCAACAACCGCTCAATCTCACCCTTCACGCTCTCCAAGTCCTTCAGGTTGAGATACACAATCGCATAGCGGATGTAGGCCACCTCGTCCAACTCGCGCAGGCCGCGCAACACCATGTCGCCGATGTCGCGGGCTGGCACTTCGCCCTTGCCCAGGCCCACCACTTGCGCTTCGATCTGGTTGGCCAGCCGCTCGATGTCCTGCGCTGCAACTGGCCGCTTGGCGCACGAGATGCGCAAGCCTTCCAGAATCTTCTCGCGGTCAAACGTCTCGCGCCGGCCGCCGCGCTTCACGACGAGGGGCGTCGCTTCAACCACGCGTTCAACTGTGCTGAAGCGCCGGCCGCACTTCTTGCAGGTGCGCCTGCGCCGGATGCCGCCCGAGGGCTCACGAATCGTGTCTATGACGTGGGTGTCGCTGGATCCGCAAGCTGGGCACTTCATAGGCTTAACAAGCTCTTTTGGCCAATATCTAGGGGTAGAACATTTGCCCTACGCCATATCTAGCCCAAGAGGGACGCAAATTCTATGGATTCATCACTTCAAAGTCAATAAGAAAGCTGCCCGACTTTCGAGAAATTTAAGGTCGCGGCCGGTTGGGGAAACCGGCCCAGTGGAACACGCCTGAAACGGCGACAGGGTGATCGCCAAATCGCGATGCACCCTGTCGTTGCGCCATTGAAGTTCGTTGGAGTGGTTCGGTGTTTAACGTCGGCGCAAGAAAGACGGCAATTCCAAATTATCGGGGTCGAGCTGCGCCCGTTGCACCACGTCCTCGGTCTCGCGCGGCGTCACCATCGCTGGTGCAGGGGCCGCATAGCGCGAAGGGGTCGCGCGTGGCGCAGCCGCGGCCTGGCGAATCATGCGCCGTGGCACGTTGCCCTGATGATCGAATCCAGTCGCCACGACCGTGATGCGAATCTGATCCTTCATGTTCTCGTCCACGACTGCGCCAAAGATCACATTGCAATCCGGATGCGCGGCCGACTTGATGAGCGATGCCGCCTCGTTCACTTCAAACAGGCTGAGGTCGGGGCCGCCGGTGATGTTGAACAGGATGCCACGCGCACCGTCAATCGTCACATCGAGCAGATTGGAGGTGATTGCCTGCTCTGCCGCCGTGCGCGCGCGGCCTTCGCCAGTCGCCACACCCACGGCCATCAACGCCGCGCCGCCTTCGCTCATGATCGTGCGCACATCGGCGAAGTCGAGGTTGATCAAGCCGGGCACAGTGATGACCTCGCTGATGCCCTGGATGCCCTGGCGCAAAACATCGTCGGCGGTGCGGAAACTCTGTTGCAAGCTGGCCCGCTTGTCCACGATGTCGAGCAGCCGGTCGTTGGGGATTACGATCAGCGTGTCCACGTGCTCCTTGAGCTTCTCGATGCCGGCCTCGGCCGCGCGCTGGCGGGGTGTGCCCTCGAACGAGAACGGTCGCGTGACGACGCCAATGGTCAACGCGCCATGTTCCTTGGCAATGCGCGCGATGACGGGCGAAGCGCCCGTGCCTGTGCCGCCGCCCATGCCGCAGGTGATGAACACCATGTCGGCGCCCTTGAGCAAGCCATACACTTCGTCGGCCGATTCCTCAGCCGCCTTCTCACCCACTTCGGCATTGCTGCCCGCGCCCAAACCGCGCGTCACTTTCTCGCCGATGCGCACCCGCACAGGTGCATGGCTGAGCATCAGCGCTTGCTGATCGGTGTTCACGGCGATGAACTCGATGCCGGCCAAGCCCTCAGCGATCATGCGGTTGACGGCGTTCTGACCGCCGCCGCCCACGCCAACGACCTTGATCTGCGCTGGCGATTCGGCGCGTACGGTTGGATATTCAGATTGCGATTGCGTATTCATCGGACACTATCTCCCTTTTGTGCTCCGTGGGGCATTTTGCTCACAAGTGGTTCACAGATTCTAGGGCCGTTATCCACATTGTCAAGGAATTTATCCACAGCGAAGCCTAAAATCGGTCTTTAAACTTTATTACTCCTACTCTCAACTAGTTGGGCAGCAGATTGCGCAACCAGCCAGGCAAGTCCAATCCCCTGCCGCCCAAGCGGCGGCGTTTGCTTGGCTTGGCGGCCACGCCTTGCAAGCCCCAATGCAACATCCCGATGGCGGTGGCATACGCCGGCGATTGCAGCGAATCCACCAACCCATGTAAGTCCATTGGCCGTGTCAGGCGCACAGGGCGCCCGGTTGTTTCTCGCGCGGAATCGCGCAACCCTGGCAATAGCGAACCACCTCCCGTTGCGATCAAACCAGCCGGCAACAGACCGTCATAGCCGCTGCGCTTGATTTCCTGTTCGATTAACCCAAACAACTCGTCACCGCGCGCGCGCAAAATCTCGGCCGCCTCGCGCCGTGGGATGTGCATGCGCGGCTCGTCGCCAAAACCGGTGATGTCGCACACCTGATCGCCCGGCACGTCCATCGGGCTGGCGTGGCCATACACCACCTTCAATTGCTCGGCCGCTTCCATCGGCAAGCCCAGCACTTGCGCCAGGTCCTGGGTGAAGTGAAAGCCACCGACATCCATCACCTTGGTGTGCCAGGCCGAGCCTTCGATGAACACGGCGATGCCGGTCGTGCCGCCGCCGATGTCCACCAGCGTCGCACCCATCTCGCGCTCGGTCGGCGTCAGCACCGCCTCGGCCGAGGCCAGCGGCGCGAGCACGAACTCGCTCACATCTACCCCGGCCCCATGCGCACACTTGAGCAGGTTCTGCATCGCGGTCGTGGCGCAGGTGATGATGTGGGTCTGCACCTCCAGCCGAAAGCCGAGCATGCCGACCGGGTTACGCACGCCGTCCTGATCGTCCACGCGGAAGTGGCGCGGGATGACGTGCAGGATTTCGCGGTTGCTCGGCACGGTGATGGCCTGGGCCGACTCGAGCGTGCGGTTGATGTCCTCGAATGTCACGCCCTGGTCGCCGCGTCCAATGGCCACCGCGCCCTGGCTATTCTGCGATTGGATGTGGTTGCCGCTGATGGACATGAGCACACTCGATGCCTTGATGCCCGACGAAGCCTGCGCGCCCGTCAACGCCTCCTTGATCGCATCGGTTGCGTCGCTCACGTTGATGATCTGACCGCGCCGCAGACCGCGCGCGGCAGTCATGCCCACGCCGATGATGGTGAAGCCGGCCTCGTTCTCCGCGGCCTCGCCCACCAGCGCCACAACCTTGGTGCTGCCCACATCCACTGCGGTGATCGTCTTTGGGTCTGCCATGATTCACTTGATGTAGTACGGCGCTTCCACAAACCGCACGTCCAGCACTTTTGGCCGCACGCCCTGCGCCTTCAACTGATTGCGCAACGCCCGGGCCAGCTTCAGCTTCTCGCTCATCACCCCGTCATAGGGTGCATCGCCCAGCCGCACCCGCCACTTGTCCTCGTTCAGCCAGATCAAGCCATACTCATGCGAGTAGGCATAGCGCGTGACGGCAGGCTGGGCCGCCAGTAGCTCGTTCATGGCGCGCAACAGTCGTGGATTGACGCGTTCCGTCAACGCCGGTGGCTCACCTTCCTCCACGTAGATGGTCAGCTTGGCCTGCACCGCATCCAACGCGCGCTGCAACTTGCCCTCGTAGTCGTTCCACACGTTGCCGCGCGAACTCTCCCAGAACGCCATAGCTCGCGCCGGTTGGATGAGGATCGTGCACAGCGTCTGCCCATTCCACACGCATGTCACTTGCGCTGCTTCCACGCCTGGCAGGTCGTCCACCGCTTTGGCCGCCTTGTCCAAGTCGGCGAACTGAAAGTGCTCGCCCTGCAACGCGCTCGCGCCAATGATGGCCTCGACCGGCACGCCGGTGTTGTTCTTCACTTCGATGGCGTTGATGCGCCAGTCGTCGCCGCTGAACCAGCGCACGCCCAGCACAGCCAACGCGACCGTTGCAACTGCGATCACCACCCACCCGCGCACGCGCGGCAGGCGCGACGGCCGGCGCTGGGCGCGTTGCGCAAGGGCCACGTCGAAGCGCGTCCTGCTCTTGCTGGGTTTTCGCGGGTTGTATCGCATTCGATGTTGGTTATTGGTTGATCAGAACATCAACCAATAACCAATACGTTTCATCTCTCAAGCGCCAATTCAATCAACCTGTCCAACAGTTGGCCGTAACTCATGCCACTTGCCATCCACAGCTTGGGATACATGCTGATGCTGGTGAAGCCGGGGATGGTGTTGATCTCATTGACGTAGATGTCGCCGGTCTGGCCGTTCATCAAAAAGTCCACTCGTGCCATGCCTTGTGCGTCCGAGGCGCGCGCCACTTCGATCGCTGTCTCGCGCACCAGTTGCGACAGCGCATCAGGAATCGGGGCTGGGATGTGCAACCCCGATGCGTTCTCGCCCTTGTCCAGATACTTGGCGGCATAGTCGTAGAACTCACGGCTCGGCACGATCTCGCCCACAACCGACGCCTGCAAGTCTTCGTTGCCGAGCACGCTCACCTCCAACTCGCGCGCGTGCGGCACGGCCTCTTCGATCAGCACCTTGCGATCCCACTTCAGCGCCTCGGCCATGCCTTCGTGCAACTGCTGCATCGTCTTGGCTTTGGTGATGCCGACGCTGCTGCCCATGTTGGCCGGCTTGACGAAGCACGGCAGGCCCAGCCGGGTAATCACTTCGATCTCGATCTCGACCCGCCGCGTCTCCCATTCACACCGCCGCACCACCACCCACTTCGACACGGGCAAATCATGCGCCTTCATCACATCTTTGAAGATGGCCTTATCCATGCCCACAGCGCTACCGACGACGCCGGCCCCGACGAACGGCACACCCATCACAGCCAGCAAGCCTTGCACCGTGCCGTCTTCGCCCATCGGCCCGTGCAACACCGGGAAGGCAACGTCGAACTGGCGCATATCCTCGATCGGCACAGCCCATTGACCATCGCGGTTGATGAAGATGGGCGTGACCTCATACTTGCCGCCGTCCAGTTCCTCCATCACCGAGCCAGCCGACATGATGCTCACGTCGTGCTCGCCGGATTGGCCGCCATAAAGCACGGCCACCTTCAGCTTTTTTGAGATTGGAGATTGGAGATTGGAGATTGACATCACGACCTCCCTCCATTCTCTAATCGCCAATCTCTACTCTCGCTTGTCCATTCCCCAACCAGCTCAACCTCAAGTTCAAGATCAACGCCGAACTGCCGCAACACCTCGTCGTGAGCCAGGTCAATCAGCGCCTTCACATCGCTTGCCTTGGCGTCACCCGATGCATTCACGAAGAAGTTGGCGTGCTTATCGCTGATCGTCGCCCCACCGATGCGCCGGCTCTTTAACCCAGCCGCTTCGATTAACCGGCCGGCGTAATCGCCCTGCGGATTCTTGAACATGCTGCCAATGCTTGCGCCGGGCGGCTGGCTGGCCTTGCGCTTGGCGATAAATTCGTTTGCCCGCCGCTCCAGGTTGGCGCGATAGTCCATCTTCATGTCAAACGTCACGCTCAGCACGATCGGCCGGTCGGCGGGCGCAAACGCCTTGAGCGCGCTGCGCCGGTAGCCGAACTGCAACTGGCGCGGCGTCCAATACTCCGGCGCATACCCCCGCCGCAGGATGCGCGCCAGATTCAGGTTGCTGGCGATGTCAGCTCCGTGCGCGCCAGCATTGCCCACCACACCACCGCCCACTGTGCCTGGCACGTTGATCGCCCACTCCAAGCCTGCCAGCCCGCGCTCGATGCAGTCGCGCGCCAGCGAGGTCAACATCACGCCACCGTCCACCTCAGCGCGCGCCTTCGCCCCGCGAATATCGAACTTGATCTCCTTGGCCCGGTTCACGATCACGAGCCCGCGCACACCCCAATCGCTGACCAGAATGTTGGCCCCGCCGCCGATCACGACATAGGGCAAGCCCATCTCATCGGCGCGCTGCGCCAGACCGATGAGTTCACCGGTCGTGCGCGCCTCAACCAGCAGATCCGCCGGCCCGCCGATGCGCGACGTCGTGTGCTTCGACATCGGCTCCTTGCGCTTGGCGCGGGCTTGCAGTTCCTGAATATCCAAAATGAATCTCTCGCAAAGGCGCTAAGTCGCCAAGATCAATCTTTTAGTCCGTTCACAACGCGCACGATGTTGTTCTTCATTACGGCATCTCCGAAATTGATCAGCAGGCCAAGTTTGATTCCCGTTAACTTCAGATAAGTTAGCAACTGCTTCTTGTGAACGTCAGCGATGGCTTCAACCGACTTAACTTCGATGATCAGCTTGTCTTCCACGATCAGATCAGCTCGGAAGCCGATTTCCAATCGCACGCTCTCGTAAATGACCGGGATGGGATGTTGCGTCACCACGCGCAAACCCATCTTCCTCAACTCATATGCCAGCAGCGCTTCGTAGACGGATTCCAAGAGACCAGGCCCCAATCGCACATGAATGCGAAAGGCGATGTCAACAACGATCCGTGCCAACTCATTCTCAGTCATCTTTGCGCCCTTGCGTCTTTGCGAGAGACTACTTCAGCATTTGTAGCAATCGCTCGCCGATTTGGTTTGCATCCCCGGCGCTCAGGGTGATGATGACGTCGCCGCCGCGCACCTGCGACATGAGCACGCCCAGCGCGTCGCCAAATGAGGCGGCATTGCGCGCGTCGCGGTGGCGCATCTTGCGCACGATCTCGATCGGGTTGAGCGCGTTGGCCGCGAAGGTGAAGTCCTCCTTCTTCTCGCGCGCTGCGTAGATCGGCAGCACGATCACATGGTCGGCATCCTTGAACGACTGCGTGAAGTCGTCCATCAGCGCCACGGTGCGGCTAAAAGTATGCGGTTGCCAGATAGCCCAGATGTTGCCGACCGGATAGCGCAACCGCGCACCGCGCAACGTCGCCTTGATCTCGGTCGGGTGGTGGGCATAGTCGTCAAAGATGCGCACACCGCGCGCCTCGCCCTTCAACTCAAAGCGCCGGCTTGCGCCATGGTAGCTACCCAGCGACTGCGCAGCATCGGCAACCGGCACGCCACACGCATCCGCCGTGGCCAGAGCGGCGAGGGCATTTAGAACGTTGTGCTCGCCCGGCAGCCGCAACGAGCATGCGCCGCTTACGTTGCCATTCACACCTGCGCCGCTGAACGAGAAGTCCATCCCACCCAGCGTGTTGCCGCGCACGTTCGTCGCGCGCCATAGGCCACGATGGATGCCGTAGTCAATGACGGTCGCACTCTTTTCTCCCTCTCCCTCTGGGAGATGGCTGGTGGGCTTGTGGCCCGCATGGGCTATGAGGGCCGCGCGCTTCAACATCTCGACACAGCCTTCATCGTCAGCGCACGCAATCACCACACCCCCCGCCGGCACGCCGCGCACAAATTCCGCAAACGTGTTGAGCGTGTCATCGAAGTCCTTGAACGTGTCCGGGTGATCGAACTCGACGTTGGTCACCACCGCGATCTTGGGCTGATAGTGCAGGAAGGTGCGGTCGTATTCGTCCGCCTCGATGATGAACGCTTCGCCCTCACCTGCGCGGGCATTTGTGCCGAGCGAGGCCGGGGTCGCGCCGATGATGAACGACGGATCTAAGCCCGCGTCCATCAGGATCGTGGCGACCATGCCCGTGGTCGTGCTCTTGCCGTGCGCACCGGCGACGGCGATGCCGGCCTTGTCCTGCATCATCGCGCTCAGCAGGTCGCCGCGATGCCAAACCGGGATGCCGCGCCGCCTGGCTTCGATCAGTTCCGGCTCATCCTTGGCAACGGCCGACGACGGCGCGAGCACATTCACACCATCCAGATGCTGGGGGTTGTGACCGACAAACACCGGGATGCCCTCGGCCTTGAGTTCGGCCAGCACCTGCGAGTCGGCCCGGTCATCGCCGCTGACGGGCACACCCCGCGCGTGCAGCACTCGGGCGATGGCGCTCATGCCGGCCCCGCCGATGCCCATGATGTGGATTCGAAAGTCCGACAAGCTCATACAAGCACGATGATGACAAACAGGAAGATGATGACGACGACAAAAATCAGCAAACCGCCGCTGAAGACGACCGGAGCCGCGCTCTGGATAAAGAAAAAGTTCGCCCAACCGCCTGGTTGAGGCGCGGTAAACAAGCTTGGGTTCGCATCCAGCACACCCGTGTTCAGTGCCCACAGCGCCAATGAACTGAACAGCAGATAGCCGTTAAAGATGCCGATCAGAAACGACAGCAACCCATTCTCAAATCGGTTGGCGCCCGTCCGTTCAAACCGGCTTTTGGACACGGCCGGGCTGAGATAGCCAAAGAACGTGATCAGCAGAAACGGCGCTGAAAAGATGACGAAGCGCACCGTCGGCGAGCCTTGATTGCTGATCTGATTGAGGATGCTCGAGAACGGCGGCAGGCTGTAGATGAACAGCGCGAACATCATGGCAAACGTGACGAGCACTTCCTTCACCCAGCCACGCGTGGTGCCGATGAACCCAAAAATGACGATGAAGAAGATGAAGAAGACGGTCGCGTTGATCATGTCAATGGCTCACTTCGACGAGCAGCGCCGCAATGCGCTCGGCCCCATCGCGGCGGCCGGCGCCCAATGCTGCTCCCCGCATGGCGTGCAAGCGCGCCGGGTCGCTCAGCAACTCGATCGCGCGCTGCGCCAATCCGTGTGATTCGTCTCCCAGCATGTCATCGGGCAGCACGACGGCTGCACCCCGCGCTTCCAGATGTTGCGCGTTGACTTTTTGATACCGCCACGCGTAGGGATACGGCACCAGGATGGCCGGCAGGCCGAGGTATGGCAGCTCGCCCAACGCGCTCGCCCCCGCCCGGCAGATCGCCAGGTCAGCCGCCGCCATCGCCGATGCCATCTCCTCGTGCAGATACTTGAAGGCGAGATAACGCGCCTGCTGCGCCGGCGAGAGCGCCGCCCGGGCTGCGCTCACCTCATCCCAATCCGCAGCACCGGTCACATGAATGACAATCGCGGCTTCGAGCAAGCGCGCAATACTACCCGACGCGGATACAGCCTGATTGATGCTGCGCGCGCCTTTGCTGCCGCCAAACACCAGCAGCACGCGCGCATCGGGCGCGATGCCAAGCTGTGCGCGGGCGCTCTCGCGCGTCGCCGTCGCAAACGCTTCACGCACCGGGTAACCCGTCACCACCATCTTGCGCGGGTCAATGAATTGGGCCGATGCCTCGGTCGTCGTCGCCACCTTCGTCGCCAGCCGCGCCATCACTTTCAGCGCCTGACCAGGTTCGATGTCGGGCAGATAGACTACGCTGGGCACGCGGCTTAACCACGCCGCCACGCTCACCGGCACACCCACGAAGCCGCCTGTGAGCAACACCACATCGGGCTTGAACGCTGCCAGCACTTGCCGCGCCTGGGCGATGCCGCGCGACGTGCGCACCGCCCCATTGGCAGCGCGCGAAACGCCGACGCCATGCATGGCCCCGGCTTGGATAGCCTGGAAAGGCACACCTTCCCGCATCACCAGATCACGCTCCATCCCGCTTTCCTCGCCAACGAACAGGGCCTGCACGCCCACGTCTTGGGTTGTGGAGTCGGCCGCTGAAGCGGACGTCCCGACCGGTAACGACGGTGTCGCCGCCAGCATCCGTCGCAGCGCTTTTAACACGGTGAGCGCGGGCAAAACGTGCCCCGCTGTTCCGCCCGCGGATAGTAGAACTCGCACGGAATGCATGCCCTCCCTTGACGCGCACGCGGGGCAGACTTTCCTCCGCTGCGTCTTCGCGCAGCATGCGGCTGCCGCGCGAAATGCTGACCACGATGCCGCAGGCCGCCAGCAGCGACACCAGCGATGAGCCGCCCACACTCAAGAAAGGCACCGGCACGCCGGTGAACGGGATCATCGCCAGGATGGCCAGCACGTTCAGCAACATCTGCCCAATCACCCAGGTCACCACGCCAATGACGATGAACGAGCCGAACGGCGTATCGGCTTCGTTGGCCACCTTCAGGCCACGCCATGCGAACAGGCCGAACAGCGCAATCATCACCAGCAGGCCTACCAGACCCATCTCTTCGCCCAGCACCGACACGACGCTATCTGTATGGGGTGTCGGCAGATAGCCAAACTTCTGATAGCTTGCGCCGATGCCGTTTCCAAACAGACCGCCGCCGCCCAGGGTGATGAGTGATTGGCGGATGTGGTAATCCATCTCGGTTGGTTCGCGCCACACCTTGATGAACTCATTGATGCGGTCGGTGGCATAGGGCAACACGGTGACAAGGGCGACAAACGCCCCCGTCGCAATCAGGGTGACGAGCACAATCTGCAACACGCTGGCGCCGGCCATGAAGAACATGGCCGTGGCGATGATGACGATGGTCGCAGCCGTGCTCAGATCGGGCTGGATCACGACCAGGAAGCTGACCACGCCGACGATCACGCCAAACGGGATCAGGCCGTTGGCCACGCTCTGCACCTGATCGCGCCGCGAGGCCAGCCACGCAGCCGCGTACACGATCACCGCGATCTTCACCAACTCGGCCGGCTGCACCGAGCCATTCAAGAATGTGCGCCGCGCGCCGAACACGTCGTCGCCAAAGAACAGCACGGCCAGCAACAGGGCCAGACAAGCGCCCATGATCCAGATGGCAAAGCGCTGCAACACGCCATAGTCGAGCCGGCTAAAGATCACCAGCGCCAGCACACCCAGGGCGGCAAAGACAACCTGTCGCCCAAAGATGGCAAAGGGGCTGCCTTCCTGCACCTGCGACCAGAAGAACGTGGTGCTATAGGCCATGACCAAGCCGAGCGTGGTCAACAACAACACGGCACCGATGAAAACCCAATCGGCGCTGCGCGTCCTGTCCGCACTGCGGCGGCGCGTCTGGCTGCTGCGACGTGACTGCATGGCTAAGGTTGATTCACCCATTCACGGAATCGGTCGCCGCGTTCAGCGAAATCCTTGAACGCGTCGTAGCTGGTGCCGCCCGGCGAGAGCAACACCACATCTCCAGGTTCAGCGAGACGTCTGGCTTCGGCGACAGCATCTTCAAGCGAATTGAAAATTGAAATTTGAAATTTGAATGGTCGGCTTTCCTTTCTCAATTTTTCATTCTCAATTTTCATTTTCTCGGCAACCATGTCCGCCATCTCCCCAAACAGCACGATGGCCTTGCAGCACATCAGCATCATGCGCGCTGCTTCGTCCCACGGCAGGTGCTTGTCGCGCCCGCCGCACAGCAGGATCACCGGCTGGTCGAAGCACTTCAGTGCGGCCATCAGCCGCTCCGGGGCGGTGGCGATGGAGTCGTCGTACCAGCGCACCCCACCCTCGTCGCGGATGAGCTGCAGGCGGTGCGCCACACCACGAAAGGTCGTCGCCACCTGGCGCATCGCCTCGACCGGCGAACCAGCAGCCGCGCATACCAGCGACGCTGCCAGCACGTTCAGGATGTTGTGCTCGCCCATCAACAGCAGCTCACGGCGGTGGCAAATGAC
>Ga0224722_1000453_pt1 | contig 23804 bp, 18 predicted proteins | sample Balambano_FR1_Me_FD_161646 | JGI IMG/M metagenome (GOLD analysis project Ga0224722, IMG submission 161646) | Freshwater sediment microbial communities from Lake Towuti, South Sulawesi, Indonesia - Balambano_FR1_MetaG | ecosystem: Environmental > Aquatic > Freshwater > Lake > Sediment | place... | reverse complement strand
GCCGATACAATCGCGACAACGACGATAACGACGGCGGCTACGGCGGCGGTTACAAAAAACGCTACTGATCAATGTGCCAATTTGCTAATCTGCCCATTTGCCAATGGCATGAGTAGTCGAGCATATTTTTCGCGCAAAGCAAAGGCGCAAAGTTTTCTTTTAAAACTATCATTCAATTTTGCTCGGTTACTTAAAATCAACAGGTTAGTAAATACCCGCACTTATTGGATGCTACGATAAGAAATGACTGAATTTTTATTGGAAAGACCTCCTCCCGGTGCTGCCGCGAGGGGGTTTTTCCGTTTTTGGCGATTTGTCGGATACCGGCGTGGTTTTTTCCTTTTCAAATAGTAATTTTGTTGAAATGTCAAAACCAATCGTATGCAACAATTAGTAAACTTTACCTTGTCTTTTTTACTGCTGAGTAATCTGCTTCCGGCGCAGGTCGTCTATACCGAGCCGTTTTTCCCGAAAGCCGACCAACCGGTCACGGTCTTTTTTGATGCCTCCAAAGGCACGGCGGGTTTGAAAGATTGCGCCTGCGACGTGTATTTGCACACCGGAGTGGTTACCAATCAAAGCAACGGCGGCTGGAAATACGTAAAAACCACCTGGGGGCAAGCCAACCCCGCCTGGCGCATGACTCCCGTATCGGGAAAACCCAATCTGTACAGCTACCTCATCAGTCCGTCTGTGCGCAGCTACTATGGCGTGCCGGGCGGCGAAACCATCGAAAAACTTGCGTTTGTGTTTCGCAATGCCACCGGTTCCAGAGAGGGCAAAGAAACGGGCGGTGCCGATATTTTCTACCCGGTGTACCCTGCCAATCAGCCTTTTACGGCATTGTTGCTCAGTCCGACGAGCAGCAGCCTCGTCAGAGCAATCGGCGAAACGATTGCAATTAATCTGGTCACTTCTGAAAATGCCGCTATTACCCTCAGCGACAATGGGACCCAACTGACGCAAACGACCGGCACGATGTTGAATTATACCCTGAACGTGACCACCGCAGGCACTCATACCGTAGAAATCAAAGCCACGAGCGGTACAAATACTCAAACAGTCAGTTTCAGCTACGCCGTACCTGCCAATCTACCGCTCGCCAATCCGCCTGCCGGTACGCAGTTGGGAGCTACTTTTTTAGAAAATGACACGAAAGTGCGGCTGGCTTTGCACGCGCCGGGTAAGAAAAATGTGTTCGTCATCGGTGATTTTAACAATTGGCAGCCCAGTACCGATTATCAAATGACTAAAAGCGTGGATGGCAATACGTTTTGGATCGAAATCGGCGGTTTGACATCAGGGCAAAATTACACTTATCAATACCTCGTGGACGGCACCATTCGCGTGGCGGATCCGTTGAGTACACTGATTCTGGATGCCAATGACGATCCGTTTATTCCGAATGCCACCTATCCAAACCTGCCGCCGTATCCGAAAGATAAAACCACCGGCAATGTGACCCTGCTGCAACCCGGTGCGCCGAAATATAACTGGAATTCAAGCACTTATCAACGCCCGGCGAAAGAAAAACTAGTCATTTACGAATTATTGGTACGCGATTTTGTAGCACGGCACGATTATGCCACTCTGATTGACACCCTGAACTATTTGCAACGCCTCGGCGTGAACGCCATCGAACTGATGCCGGTAAGCGAATTCGAAGGAAATATTAGCTGGGGTTATAATGTGTCGTTTCATCAGGCACTGGATAAATATTACGGTACGATCAATGAATTCAAGCGTTTTGTGGAAGCCTGCCACAATCGGGGCATCGCCGTCATTTTGGATGTGGTGTACAATCATGCGTTCGGCGAAAGCCCGCTGGCGCAGTTGTATTGGGATGGTGCCAACAATCGCCCGGCGGCGGATAATCCCTGGTTGAATCCGATTGCGCGGCATCCGTTCAACGTTGGTTTTGATTTTAACCACGAAAGCACCGCCACGCGCGCCTACGTGGATCAAACCCTGCGCTACTGGCTCTCCGAGTTTCGGATAGACGGCTTCCGGTTTGACCTCTCAAAAGGTTTTACCCAACGCCAGTCGAGCGATGATTCACAATTCCGCCTGTACGACCCGGCGCGCATTGCTACCCTGAAACATTATGCCGACGTAGTGTGGGCAACCACGCCGGGGGCGTATGTGATTCTGGAGCACTTTGCCGAAAACAGCGAAGATAAAGAGCTGGCAGACTACGGCGCCATGCTCTGGGCGGGCGCGGGCGTACACAATCAATACCTCGAAGCGGCGATGGGTTACCCGGCTGGTTTCAACGACGCATCGTACAAAAGTCGCAGCTGGAATCAGCCGCATCTCATCACCTATATCGAAAGCCACGACGAGGAGCGCCTGGTGTATAAAAATGTGCAATTCGGCAATGCTTCCGGCAGTTACAACGTCAAAACCTTCCCCACCGCACTGCGGCGGGCGGAATTGACCAATGCGTTTTTTTACACCATTCCCGGACCCAAAATGCTGTGGCAATTTGGCGAGCTGGGCTACGATTTTTCGATCAATTATTGTCAAAACGGCACGATTAACAACGGCTGCCGCACCGATCCAAAACCCATTCGCTGGGATTATGCACAGGATGCCGACCGCCGCCGTTTGTACGACGTGACCCGCGACCTGATTCATTTGAAAAAAAATTATGAATCGTTTAACACGACGAATTTTACCCTGAATACCGCCAATCTTCAAAAAACCATTCACCTCACGCATCCCTCGATGGACGTAGCCGTGCAGGGTAATTTTGGGGTGAATACCGCCCAAATCCCGAATGCCTTTCCTAAAACCGGCTGGTGGTACGAATATTTTACCGGCGACAGTGTGCTGATTAACAGTCCGACCCAATCCTTGAGTTTTGCGCCGGGCGAGTACCGCCTCTACACCACCCGTAAGGTAGGTCGCCCCTCGCAGATGACGACCGGCACCTACGAGGTGGTGAAAGATTATTTTAAACTGACGATTGCGCCAAATCCGACGAGTGGTGCAGCACAAGTGACCTATACCCTACCCCAAAGCGGATTGGTACAATTGCAAGTTTTTAATGCCCTCGGTCAGCAAATCACTACTTTTGTCAATACAAAACAGGCGGCAGGCACTTACACCCAAAATATTCAAGCATTGCCACCCGGAACGTACTGGCTGCGCCTAACGGTAGATGACAAATTGGAAACGAAGCAGTTAATGGTAGTACAATAATGGATAAAACTGCTGACAGCACTTTGGAGTGCTGTCAGCAGTTTTGTCCATTGAAACATTATTTTCAAATCATGCAGCATTGGAACATCCGGGTACAGGGCAAGGTACAGGGCGTGGGCTATCGGGCTTTTGTACAACAGGTGGCGCAGGCACTCGGCGTAACGGGTTTCGTGCGCAACCAGCCGGATGGCAGCGTTTATCTGGAGGCAGAAGGCGAAGAACCGATCTTGAAAATTTTGGTAGAACGCTGTAAGAAAGGACCATCGCAGGCACAGGTCAGTGGAGTAGAAACCCGCATGGGTAGTGTACAAGATTTTGACCAATTCGTCATTCAACGGTGAAAATTGTTATTTATGCGAATCAAGAATCGCGCCGCTGCTGCAACAGGTCAGACGACTTTGAGTCGCCTGACCTATCAGGATGTTGATAATTAACAGAAATAACTTTTTCATGCAAATTTCCATCCGCAAAGCCACGCCTGCCGATATTCCCGCCATTCACCGATTGGTGCGCGAGCTTGCCATTTACGAAAAAGCCGAAGACCAGTTTGTCGCTACGCTGGCACAGTACAAGCGCGATTTTGCCCAGGGCGTGTATCAGGCACTGGTAGCAACAGCCGAAGGTAAGGTGGTGGGCATGGCATTGTACTACCTGGCGTATTCTACCTGGAAAGGGCGTATGCTGTACCTGGAAGATTTTGTGGTGTTCGAGGAATACCGGCGGTATGGCATCGGGCAGTTGTTGTTTGATGCGTTTGTGGCGGAGGCGCGGCAGGAAGGATGTCGGTTGGTAAAGTGGCAGGTGCTGGATTGGAACGAACCGGCGTTGAAGTTTTACGAAAAAAATCGGGCGATCATTGAAAAAGAATGGTGGAACGGAAAAATTTTTTTGCAGCCGGAGGCGCAGGAAATCAGGCTTGTCAGCGAACCGACACATTAATTTTTTCTACTTATCAAAATTTAACTTGTACGAACGCAAATTACTTGTTAATTTTAACGTGAAAAATCACTGCCTTACTGATAGACCATTTTTCATTTTCAAGAATATAGTGTTTCATAGTGTGAGGGGTAGCCGCCGTTTCTGGTGGTTGCTCCTTTTTTTTTGTAATTGGTAAACAGAGATGGGTGATTTCTCAGACGCTAACCCTTACCACCATGTACCAGTCACTAATCCCCGATTTTAAAATTCCCGATGGGCGAGTTGGTGCGCAAAATTAGACAAGGCGGCTTTCACAGCGCGGTTGCCGTTTACTTTTTCAAGATGGGTATAGGCTTTTTGCAGATAATCGGTCTTGAGGGTTTCGACATATTGCGGAATATCAAGTGATTGCAACAAAGCGGTTACGCGGCTTGTCTTTTGCAGTTCATCTGTGGTAGGGGTCGTCATCCAGTTGGTAAGTTCTTGTTTAACCCCTGGGTCGGCAAGTTGCAGAGCCTGGAGAATCAGGTACGTCTTTTTATTTTGTACAATATCGCCGCCTGGTTTTTTCCCTACTTTGGCGGGGTCGCCGAAGGTATCGAGCAGATCATCCTGTAGTTGAAAAGCGATGCCTGCATTCCGCCCGAACGCTGCCAGATGCGCCGCCTCCGCTTGAGTAGCACCGCCGATGCGCGCGCCCAGTTCCAGTGCTCCGCCGATGAGTGCGGCGGTTTTCAGTTCGATCATGCGCAGGTAATCCGGGATGGTCACGTCGGTTTGTTTTTCAAAATTCATGTCTAACTGCTGCCCTTCGCACACCTCGATGGCAAAACGGTTAAAAATTTGCACCAAATCTCTGGTCAAATCAGATTGCTGTACCTGAACTAAAAATTCGTATGCATAAATCAGCATTACATCCCCGCTCAGGATACCTGCGTTTATGCCAAAGCGGTGGTGCACGGTGGGCTTACCCCGTCGCAAGGGGGCGGCATCCATAATATCATCGTGTATCAGACTGAAATTGTGAAAAATTTCCACGGCGTAGGCGGCGGGCAAGGCGGATTCCAGGGCTGCGTCAAACAATTGGCAGCCCATGAGCACGAGTGCCGGGCGCAGGCGCTTGCCGCCCAGTTGCAAAATATAATTCACCGGCTCGTACAATTCGCCAGGCTGCTGTTTAAAATAATTTTTTTTAATGTATTCGTCGAAAAGTGTTTGTAAGGCTTGAAAATCTTGCATCTTTTTATAACTTTGTCAGAAGTTTTGCCAAACAATAAAATTTGCCCCAAAAGTACCCAATTATTTGAATCTTAGCCGATCGCCCATTTTAATTATTTAAGCCGTTTTACGTGGAGTATTACAAAATGCCCGCCAATATTTTGTTGGTGGAAGACAACCCCGCAGATGTGGAGTTGACGAAGGAAGCATTCAAGCAATGTCAGCTTCCGGCACATATTCTGGTGAAGCCCAATGGCATGGAAGCCCTGGAGTACTTACGCACGCACCTACACAACTTGCCCAATTTAATTTTGCTTGATTTAAATTTGCCCCGTTGGGACGGTAAAAGTCTATTGCGCGCAATTAAATCGGATCGTGCGCTCCGGCGCATTCCCGTTATTGTATTGACCACCTCCAACGCAGAGCAGGATGTGTTGGAAAGTTATGATCTGCACGCAAATTGTTATATTGTAAAATCATTAGATATTGACCATTTTTTTGAAAAAATCAGATGTTTGGAAACATTTTGGCTCGACACGGTTTTATTACCGAGTAGGGTTTAAGATTATTTGTATTCAGTTGTATCAACGCCGCAGCGGGCGCGCACAAAAACAGTTTACACCATGGAACACATCTTGTTAATAGAAGATAACCTGCCGGATGTAGTCCTGATCCAGAGTTATCTGCGCGAAGCTCCTTTTCTCCACCGTTTGTACAAAGCAAAATCTTTACAGGAAGGTCTGGACACGATTCGCCATCATCCCATTGACATTGTATTGCTTGATCTGGCACTAGACGATACAGCGGGCTTCAATACCCTGCGTATGTTTTTGCAGGAAGTACCTGCCCTGCCGGTTTTGGTACTCACCGGCACCAGCAACGAGGTGTTGGGGATGCAAATCATCCACGCCGGCGCGCAGGATTACCTGGTAAAAGGCAATTTTGACGGCAAGCAACTCCTCCGCGCTATTCGTCATTCCACGAAGCGCTTCGCCGCGCAAACCGAATTGCACCAAAAACTCTCCGATACCCAACGCCGCGAAAAACGCTACGAACACCTACACCGGCTGGTAAAACTCGGCTACTGGGAAATGGACTTACTGGACAACAGTATGCACTGGTCGAATGAACTTTATGAATTGCTGGGCTATCACCCACGCAGTTTTGAACCCCGGCTGTCTGATTACCTGCGCACGGTACACCCGGAAGACCGGGATGTGGTGAAAGATTTTTTTCAGGCAACTATGCACCAGAGCAAACCGCTTCAGATCGAACACCGCGCGGTCATCAATAATCAGAAAATGCACCACTATTGCCTGCAAGCGCAGGTGGTAGCCGAGGAGCGCAGCGACCGCCTGATCCTGATAGGTTCTTTGCAAGATATTACTCATTGGAAATCAGATATTTATACCAGTGCCTCCGATAAAAAATTGTCAGGCGCACCGATGGCTAAAAATGGCAAATCTTCTGAAGTGGACTCCACAACGACCAATGGGACGCGTCTTTCCATTCAAATGCTCATTGTAGAGCATCAAACGATTGTACAAATTGCCCTGAAACGAATGTTACAAACCGGTTTGCCTCACATCTCGATGGATTTTGCAGCAGATGTGCCGGATGGCATACAAAAACTGACCGAAAAAGACTACGACCTGGTGCTGGTGGATGTGCAACTGCCCACAACAGAGCCAGCTAAAATAGTGAGCGCGCTCAAAGAAACCAAAAATGTAGCACTGCTGGCAATGGCTTCCGAGTTTTCCAAACAAGACAAAACCGACCTGCACAGACTGGGCGTAGGGGCATTCCTCACCAAGCCCCTCCAGCGCGAGGCATTGTTGGAGTCGGTGCAGGTGTTGTTGAAAAGCGCGTGATTTTAATTGTTTATTTTACCCGGAGAAAGTTTGTTTGGAGTTTTCTAAATAGACGCTATCTTTGAAAAAACAAATTTTACCATCAAGTAGCTATGACCACCCCGAGTGAAATTAAGAAGTTAGCCTACGAACGCTTGAGTGAGGCAGAAATACTTTATCAAAACTCGAAACACGATGGCGCGTTTTATCTGGCAGGTTATAGTGTTGAACTAATGTTAAAAGCGAAAATTTGCGAACGATTAGGAGTACCTAATTTGTTTGATGAAAAGGATCAGGCAGTAAATTCGATTGGTGGCATTGGTGATATTAGAAGAGTTTTGAAAACTCATAATCTTTATATTCTATTAATATTTAGCGGTTTGAAAGTAAGATTCGAATTAGACAGAGCCGGTAATAAGAATTTCATTAAAGCAAATTCTTTATTATTTGATCATTGGAATGAGCATCTTCGATACAGACCAGTGGGCTACACCAAACCAAACGAAGTGCAGGATTTGATAGAATTATTAAAAGATCAAAATGGACTACTGCGATGGATAGAGTCGAATTAATGCAGCAATTACAACATTTCCGAGAAGAATGCGTAAAGCGAGGGTATCCGCTCAAAAATATGTGTTTGAAAGAAGTGGATCCAGGAGATCGTTTTACCTCTTATTTCCTGCGCGTTGGTGTAGATTGGGTGTGGAGTACGGGCATCAGTAGCGCACTGGATATATTGATTGATGTACTCTGGGATACAACGGATGTAGAAACGCGAAAAAATATTTTTGCCATTGATGTGCGCGATGGCGAAGAAAAACTCGATTGTATGCCGGATTCTGTTAGCACACTAAGTGTCGAAAGTGCCTCCTATTCCTGAGGGCGTTTTCATTTGACTGCCGGAAGAAATAAACGATCCCATGCTAAAATTTCAACCTTGCTATTTTATACTCGCCGCCATTTTATTTATCACTGAAGTGCTTATTGCAATATTCGTTCACGACAGCATCATTCGACCTTACATCGGAGATTTATTAGTGGTGATTTTACTTTACTGTTTGATCCAATCTTTTTTTGACCTGCCGGTTGGGGCAACGGCTATCGGGGTTTTGCTGTTTTCTTACACAATTGAATTATTACAATATTTTAAAATTGTAAAAGTACTCGGCTTGCAACACAACACATTGGCAAAAGTGATCATCGGCACTTCCTTCGCCTGGCTGGATTTGGTGATGTACACGCTGGGAATTGTGTTGGTGTTGTTGGTTGAAAAAAAGGCGGCTAAACAATCAGCTTTGCCTCCTCCGTCCGTCTTGTCTGATAAGTAAAGCATTCGATTTCCGAATATTCCCTACCTTTGCAGCACTGCCAACCAACCGGAGGCGGGTAAATTGCCACTGCTAACTGCAAACTGCAAACTCAATAAATGGGATTTCGCGCTGCTATTTTAAAACCATACGCTCATTACATCGCCCGCTGCATCCGGGGCTGGTCTGCCAACGCCGTTGCCGCGCAGGAGCAGGTTTTTAAAAATTTAGTTAACGTAGGTTGCAACACCGCTTTTGGTCAAGACCACGATTTTCAACAAATTAACAGCTACGAAGCCTTTCGCGAGCGCGTACCCATCCGCGACTACGAGGAGCTGAAACCCTATATCGAACGCATCAAAAACGGCGAACGCGACGTACTCTGGCGTGGGCAGCCCGCTTACTTTGCCAAAACCAGCGGCACTACCTCCGGTGTGAAATACATTCCACTCACCAAAGATAGCCTGCCCAATCACTTCGGCACCGCCCGCAATGCCCTGTTCAATTTTTACGCCCGCACGGGGCGCGGCTCCTGGCTGGATGGGAAGATGATCTTCCTGTCGGGCAGCCCGGAGTTGGACGAAGTGGGCGGCATTCCTACCGGGCGTTTATCGGGCATTGTCAATCACCAGGTACCGGCGTGGCTGCGCACCAATCAACTGCCCAGTTATCAAACCAACATCATCGAAGACTGGGAAACCAAAGTAGAACGCATCGTGGACGAAACCGTTCGCGCCGATATGCGCCTCATCAGCGGCATTCCGCCCTGGGTGCAAATGTATTACGAGCGGCTGCTGGAGCGCAGCGGCAAGCGATTCATCAAAGATTTGTTTCCCAATTTGTCTATGTTTGTGTATGGCGGCGTGAATTTTGAACCCTACCGGGCACAGTTGGAAGAGTTAGCCGGTAAGCGATTGGACAGTGTGGAAACCTACCCTGCTTCCGAGGGGTTCATTGCCTTTCAGGATGTGCCGGAGAAAAAAGGATTGCTATTGAACGTAGCTTCAGGTATGTTTTTTGAATTTGTACCGGCGGAGGAAATTTTCAACGAACATCCGACCAGAATTTGGCTGAAAGACGTGGAAGTAGGGGTGAATTATGCCCTGATTATCAACAACAATGCGGGTTTGTGGGGCTACAACATCGGCGATACCGTGCAGTTTGTGAGCAAAAATCCGTACCGGCTGGTGGTGAGCGGTCGGGTGAAACATTTCATCTCTGCGTTTGGCGAGCACGTCATTGGCAAGGAAGTGGAAGAAGCGCTGTTAAGCGTTGCGAATCAAGAAAATATTCGCATTGTAGAATTTACCGTTGCGCCCCAGGTCAACCCCGCCAACGGCGAACTCCCCTACCACGAATGGTTCATCGAATTTGATAACTTGCCCGACAATCTGGATGCCTTTGCCGCCCGGGTGGATGCTGCGATGGTGCAACAAAATATTTATTACGAAGATTTGATTGTGGGTAGAATTTTACAACCGCTCCAAATCACGCCTTTACAACGCAACGCTTTCCGCGAATACATGAAAAACCAGGGCAAACTCGGCGGGCAGAACAAAGTACCCCGATTGAGCAATGATCGAAAAATTGCCGAGGAATTGCAGCTTTTTAGACTTTAGATACTGTCTGATTATTTCCTTAATTTCTAAAATCTATTGTCTAAAGTCTGACAAAATAATACCTTTACAATCCAATTAACAACTAACAATTAACAATTATATCATGGGAAGAGGTGACAAAAAAACCAAACGCGGCAAAATCTGGCGCGGCAGCCACGGCAAAACCCGCCCCCGCAGAACGAAACGCACCCGCGCAGCGAAGCCGGTAGGCAGCGAACAGTAGGCAGAGTTGGCGACTAACAATTGGCAGTCCTCGCCAACAGTTGCAGTATAAACCTAAGCCACGAGCCGCAAGTTTTTGCAGGAACGATTCATCCGTCTTGCCGCTTGCCACTCGTGGCTTTTGTTTTTAATCCACCTATCAACCCTTTAACCTCATCGGACTTCTACGTTTCGACCAATTATAAATTGTAATCAATTGTCTTAAAGCCGAATTTTGTCGCATCTTTTTCACCCAAAAACAACATTTAACCCATGACAAAATTCTATGCTTTGAGTCGGCTATGTAGCCTCCTCGTGTTGCTCGCTCTGCAACACCTTGCTCATGCCCAATTGGTGCAGGTCGCCGTTGATGTCAGTCTCAATCTTCACAGAAGCTGGAGTGAATGCCAGTTGCAAGTGAAACTGCGCAGCCTGGTCAACACCTGCGACGGCGCAACTGCCTGCCTGGATGTCACGGGCGGCACCGCGCCCTACACCATTGTGGTGAACGGGGAGCACCAACCCCCCACTACCACCGGCGGACTCGCCCTGTGCCTCCAACGTTTGCAGCCCGGTGCATACACCGTCAAAGTTACCGATGCACAGCAATGTACCGGCGTGTTGGAATTTAAAGTGCAGCAGGTGGATGCACCGCTTTCCGCCATCGTGAAAAGCGTGAGTTGCCACAACGGTTCGGACGGCTCAATTGACCTCCATATTCCAATTGACGTAGCACCGATTTTTTTTAAATGGACCGGTCCAAATGGATTTACCGCCGACACGGAAGACCTCAAGAACCTGAAAGCCGGGGTGTACAGTGTGCGGGTATTCGGCGTGGGCGGCGTTTGTTATGGTATTGGTAAATGGGAAGTGCAACAACCCAGTCCGATCAAAATCAACATTTCCATTGCCCAAACCACCTGCGGCAAAGCCAACGTGTGCGCGACTGTCACCGGAGGAACTGCCCCCTATCGCATCTGGGGTTTTGCGCCCCTGCCGACCGGCACTACCAATGAAAACTTTTTGGAACACATTCGTTTGCAAGATTTAAAACCCGCCGATGCAACCCTGTATAATCCCAACAGCCCGAATTATCCGCCATTTTGTAGAAATGACCTCCCGGCAGGCAATTACTACGTGGTCGTACAGGATGCCAATGGTTGTTTTAGCTGGCAAATTTTCCGGGTGAATCCGAGTGCGCGTTTTGAGCGGCAGTTGGAGGTGCAAAACATTTCCTGTACCGGGCAGCAGGACGGGAAAATTTGTTTTAAAATCGCCGGCAACAATGCGCCTTACAAAACCACCCTGGCGGGTCCGGCGGCAACGAACGTGCGTGCCATTGAAGGGCTAAACGGTTGTTTTGATAACTTGACACCCGGCGAGTACCTCCTTACCACTACGGATAATGGCGGTTGCAGTTCTTCCGAACGGGTGAAAATCATGGAACCCAGCCCTTTGGAAGCGGAGTTTATCATAACGGAAAACGATTGTCGCAACGGCGCGAGCGGCTGTCTCAAAGTGAGCGGCGGCACGGCACCTTACTATGTATCAGCGTGGATTCATCCCAATCCGACTGCCGGTGTCGGTTATCGAATTGAAATCAACGAGCAGGGTGTACCTTACGTGGCGGATGCCCGCCGTTCGGATCGCTTCGATTTTCCGCTGACGTTTGAGCAGGGCGGACCGTTTTGCACCCATCTCATTCCGCCCGGTGATTACATCATTTTAGTATGGGATGCCAACGGTTGTTACAAAGAAATCATCGTGCACATTCCACCTTCCAGCGGTTTACAAGCCTCCTGGATGAGTGGTGGCTCGGCTTGTAACGGCATTGCCAGTGGGTGTCTGACGGTAGAAGGCGGTACGCAACCCTACGACGTACACGTATGGGCTTGGAACAGCCCGCTGACGGTGATTCCCCGCGTGACTTTTGATGAAAACGGCAGACCGCGCATCGAGGGCGGCAACCGCGTGGAGTGGCGCTGGAGTACGCCGGGCATTGCGCCGCCGTATCAGATTTGCGCCGACAGCATTCCGCCCGGGTTCTACTGGATTCTGGTGGTGGATGCCAACCGTTGTTACAAACTCCTTTCGGTGACTGTGCCGCGCTCGGAAGGCAGTGGCTTGCAACTCACCACCCGCGTGAAAAATGTGACTTGCAACGGCAATAAAGACGGGCAGGTGTATCTCGTCATTCAGGGCGGCGAACAACCGTACATTATCACATTCAACGGCGGTCTAGATTCCGGCAGACCTATCAGTAGCAGTTTGACCATCGTTTTTGATAGTTTGAAAGCGGGCGTTTATAAAATTGAAGTGAAAGATAAAAACGGCTGCACCGCGTTTGCCGAAGTGAAAGTGACCGAGCCGGAGCCGCTTCGGGCGGAATTTATACCCGACCAAAGCAGCGCGTGCAACGCAGGCGGCGGCTGTGTACAGGTGAAAGGCGGCACCCGCCCTTACAAATTGCTGCTCTGGCGTTGGGATGACCCACGCGATGTGCTGCCCACCGTGCGTTTCAACACGAGTACCGGTTTGTTTGAAATTGAGGGTGCCGTTCGTTTAAACATAGAACCCAATTCGCCTGCTCCCAACCGCGATACCTGGTGCTACCGCCAGTTGCCCGCCGGCAACTATCTGGTGTTGGTCATTGACAATAATGGCTGCTACACGCTGGTGCCTTTCCGGGTCGAAACACCAAATGGTTTGCGCTTACGCGCTGAAGTGACCCATTTAGCTTGCAATGTGGATCGTTTGGGAAGCATCAAACTATTCATCGGAGGCGGGCAAGCCCCTTACCAAATCAAATTTGGCGACCGCTCGCTCACCACGCGCGATTCGATTGTAGAATTAAACGGTATAGCACCCGGCACGTACACCATTTATGTGAACGACAACCTGCAATGCTCGGCAACGATTACCGTGACGGTGAATTCGGGTAGAATAGAAGTAAATCTGCGCTACGACAAATTCGGCAGCTACGCTTGTGTAAATCCAACGGGCGGCACGGCTCCTTACAAAATCGAATGGCTAAACCTGGAAACCGGCGCGGTGGTGAGCAACGATACTTGTGTGCGCAATCTGGTGCCGAGTGTTTACCTGGTAACAATCAGAGACCAGACGGGTTGCAGTATTCAACACTGGCTATTGATTGAACCCAAACCCTGCGAGGGCGGTGTAGCAAAAGTGAACCCCGAATCTATCGTATCGGGCGAGGGGACGAAATTTTCCCTGAGCGGTCAGGTCGGCATCAGCATCCAATGGCAATTCAAAACGGATTACACCGATTGGTTGAACATCCCCGGCGCAACCGGCGACACCTACCTCACCCCGCCGATTCACACCAGTTGGGATAAAATCATCCAGGTGCGGGCGCAGGTGAAATGTGCGGATGGTACAGTGGTGTACTCTACCGAAACAGCGTTCAAAATACGGGGCAGTCACCTGCTCACGCCCGTCCATGCCCGTGTGGAGGATCCGCAGTTGTTCAATCCTACATTCCGAAAAGCAGAAATTTTGGCATTACAACGCAGTCGAAGCCTTCCAAGCATTAGTAATCTCGTCTATCCCACCGTCAGCCGAGACGTAGTGCGGGTGCGCCTGGGCGACGCGACCGGGGAAACCGTAACCATTCTGATCGTGAATCAATTGGGACAAGTAATGAATCGAACAAAAACAGAGGAAACGTATCCAGGCATGGAAGTAGAACTGTCGGTGGGGGCATTGACACCCGGCACCTACTTTGTGCGGATTGAAAATGGGAAAGTGCCGGAGACGCATCGGATTGTGGTGCAGTAGCACTGCCGATGATATTCGGCAGCACGGTTTCGCCGATTGCAAATCGGCGACACGCAGGCGGCGACGGCTCAAGCTGTTGCCGCCTGCTGTTTTTCCCGCACCACCTGTTCAAACGACACCCCTTGCTCCTTACTTGTCAGCCACGCCGTAAAATCAAAATATTCAAACGCCCGTCGTTCAAACTCATCTTCCTTCAATGGTTCCATTTCCAGAAGCAGCGTCCGAAAACCCGCCTTTTTGTCTTTTGCGGTCAGCCACTTGGGGTAGCGGCGCATCAATTTGAGCATCACCGCTTCTACCTGAAAGCGGCGCTGCCGCCGCGACAAAAAGCGGGTCGTAGCTTGTACGGCGTATTCCAGCAGTTGGTCATTACCTAGTTCGTAGTGAATGATGAGATTCAAAATGCGCCCGAAGCAGTGAAAATCCTCCCGAGTGTTAAGATCGGGGTCTTGCAACAAACGGTTTACCCAATCCAAAGCGTGATGGTAATTAGCTGCACCAAAATAAAGATAAGCCAGATTGTAGTACACGCCTAATCGCTGCTGCTTGTCAATAGATTCAATATTAGATTGAAGCAGTGGTTCCAAGCTGCTGATTTGCCGGATACCTTTTTTAAACTGACCGGTAGAAAGATAGAAATCTATTTCCAGATTGAAGCTACGGATGAATAGATGCCGCTTTTGGCTAAGTGATTTAGTGGGCATTTCGCGTAGTTGTTTCAAAGTAACCGGAATTTCTTCAAATAATTCCAGATGCCGCTGCACGCTGTAAAGATTTGTCAATGAACTCATGTAAAAAGTGATCATTCTCCCCTTGAGGCTACTCAGGTTTAAATTTTTAAATAAAGACACCAACCCCTGAATATACTGATAGCTTTCTGCTACTTCTCCCGACATAAAATGATAAGAAAACCGGGCATTTAGATAGAAATATCGGGCAAAAAATGATTGGGTTTGTTGGACATTCTGAAACAATGGTTTTTCAAACAGTTCTTTTAAAATAGCTTTCTCTGATTCGTGGCGAACCATCCCTCTTTTCCAATAAGGAATCAGCACCTGATAGTTAAGCCTTTGAAATTCTAATAAATTCTGGTACTTATCCATTAATTCAAATTCTGCCAGGAAACCATGCTCTACATAATCTTCCAGCCAGTGAAAGTTATTCTGGCTTTGCGCAATTTGTCGTTCCAGGCGGTAAACCTCCAGTAATTGTAAAAAATATTCATTTGCTTGCGCAAATTTTTTTGCCCTGTCGAGTATTTTTTCACTCTGCTGATACAATCCTTTGTTAAAAAGCAACTCTGCGTGCCGCATTAAAACGGGAAATTTATCTTCTGCCCGGCTCTCGTGAAAATGCCGCAAGCTATTTAAAATATTTTCGTACAAATAATTTTTAATCACGTGTAATTGCTTGATAAACGTCTCGTCTTTAAATTTTTGCTTAATCGCCGCTTCATCGTAAGCCGTTTGTTGCTCAATTGCATCGAACAAAGCCACATACTTATTTTCTCCTTGAATGGAGTGACGCGAAGCGTAGAGTTTAAAATACCGTTTCTCCTGCCGGGTAAGCGAATGAATCAATTGGAACAGATCGTCGGAAATCGTTTTCATGAAAAAAACGGTTAGTTGTTAATCGTTACTTGGGCATACCCTACCCAAATAACCAATAATAACTAAAATTATTGCGTCGGACTTCTACGTTTTGACGGTTTTTGTTTTGGTTTTAGAACGCCCTTCCAACTATATTTGAGCATCCAAAAAAGATATGCGTAATCCCAAGTATTATCCCATGAACGATTTTGTCATTGCAACTTATCTCATTTATTTTGACAAACGCTGCTTATCGGGCAGACGAGAAAAGCTGGGGTATCTGCTACGGGGGCAGACGCTCCGGCTTTTTGCTTTTTTTGTACCTTTGAATCTAATGAAACTGCTTTTATTCCTCTGCACGCTTTTTTTTGGAGTACGATCGGCAGCTCAAACGACCGCCAATTGTAACTTTCGGGCTACCCCGGAGATTCAGCAACCCTCCTGCGCCGGTGCCGAAAATGGGATTATTCGTATCAAAGTGGATAATCCGCTCGGATTGCTACTGACGTATGAGTGGACGAAGCTGCTGAATATACCGCTTCCTTTACCGCTTTTGGTTTCCAATGTAGCCGAAAACCTTTCCGCCGGCGATTACCGCGTGGTGATTTCCAGCCTCACCTGCCGGGATACCCTCAAGATCAATCTTCCCGAACCGGCACTCTTACAAGTATTGGATACTGCCATTTGTGCAATAAACGGCGTGATTGATTTAAAAAAGCAGATACGGGGTGGTGACGGAGATTATAATGTGAACGCCAATACCCTGTTTGGAAATGCCATTAATTGTGTTAATTGTGCGGATGCAGTTGTTAATGTTGACAAAACCAGCATTATTGAAGTAGAGGTGAAAGACGGCAAAGGCTGCCAGACGAAACGTTCCGTCAACATTACCGTTTATGATTCCCTTAAAGCAGAGATCCAAACCATAGATGAAACCTGTACGGAAAACGGGGCAATCTCCGTGCAAGGCAAAGGTGGCTCCGGCAACTACACGTACACCCTGGCAAACCAGGATGTGCCCACTACCGTCAACCAGGAGCGTGCCGTTTTTTCTAATTTGAAAAGTGGCAACTATCCGGTACAAGTACTCGACCGTGCCGGTTGCCGGACAGAAGAACAGGCATTTGTGCGTAAAAATCCGCAAAACACACCGGTGAGTTTGACGGTGCAGGATGTGAGTTGTTACGGCGGAAAAGACGGTGCAATCGCAGTAATTGTACAAAATCCGGCTAACAGCAACATCACGGGTTATGCCCTCAACGCGCGTACTGCTCCTCTTCAATCGCAAGGCATTTTTAGACAGCTAAAGGCAGATTCTACTTACACGGTTTACATCTACCAAGGGAACGATTGTTATTTTAAATACGCAGCAAGGGTGAACGAACCCGATTCGATGTCTTTGAGTGCCAATACCAGTGATGCTAATTGCCCCGGCGCGCCCGATGGAGCCGTAGAGTTGTTGGCAAAAGGCGGCAACCGCGGTTATCAATACTCTATTGATGGCGTAAACTATCAATCCGGCAATCGCTTTGCCGATTTGACTGCTGATACCTACCCCGCTTTTGCGCGAGACCAAAAAGGTTGTACGGCTAGCAGTGCTTTTAAGATCAATGAACCGGAAAGCCCCCGGATAGGAACGGATGTAACTGCCAGTTGTCCCAATACAAACAGTGGTTCTGTGGTAATCATTGATATGGGCGGATTTTTTGAAGGCGAATATCGCTTCTCTTTAGACAGTATGCGCTGGCAGACCAGTAAAATCTTCAACGAACTCGCGCCCGGCACCTACACTATTTTTGTGCAAGACCCCAAAGGTTGTATTTTCAAAGTGACCGCGGTGGTGCCGGAGGTTAAAGCTCCCGGTGTATTCTTCCAAACCCAGCCGCCCTCCTGCCCCGATTCCGAAGATGGCTCCCTGACCGTGCAGGTAACCACCAACGGCACCACTGCCGACTACTTTTACTCCCTGGATAGTGTCAATTTTGCGCGGCAAAACGTGTTTCAAAACCTTCGCGCGGGTACTTATCGGCTTTTTATGCGCGATTCTTTGAATTGCGTATTCTCGTACCCTTTTACCCTTACGGCTCCCCCTGTGCCTATTATTACACTGAACACTCAAAACGCCTCTTGCTTCGATGGCAAAAACGGCAAAGTAACGATTCAAACCCAGGGCGGGCGCAGCCCATTTACCTACGCGTTGAACGGCATTCTGTTTCAATCCAGCCCGGTGTTTGAGGGTCTGGGTGCTTCCACCTACGTCGCCATTGTGCGCGATGCCAACGGGTGCCTGTTTGCGCAGGACGTAAGCGTGGCGCAGCCTGCGCGTTTGCTAACCAATTTTACCATTGTAAACGAGACCTGCGGCAATAACAACGGCGTATTGGTTTGCCAGCCCACGGGCGGTATCCTCCCCTACCGCTACCGCTGGGATGTAGGCGATACAACGGCAGTGCTCACCAATTTGCAGGCGGGCAACTACCGCGTGAGTATTTCGGATGCCAATAATTGCTTGCTGGTGGAAGGCGCAAAGATTGAAAACCTGCCCGGACCCCTTGTAGTAGGCGACCTCACCAACGCACCCTGCCACGGAATGCCCAAAGGTGCCATTGAGCTGAAGGTATTTGGTGGTGCGCAACCTTTTGCCTACTTGTGGTCGAATGGCTTACGCACGGAGAAGATTTATAACCTTACCGCTGGCAATTATACCGTGACCGTGACCGACAAAAACCAGTGCGCCAGCGTTAAAACCTTCAATCTGTACGAGCCGGCACCCATTGACTTGCAAGCGCAAACCGGCTCCTCCGGCGGTTTATGGTTTATCAACCTCATTTGTGCAGGCGGTGCGCCGCCTTATACCTTCCAGTGGTCAACGGGCGAGACCACCGAAGATATATTCAACTTAAAACCCGCCGAGTACAGCGTGACCGTCACCGACCAGCAGGGCTGTTCAAAGGTTAAAACCATCCTGATTGGAACGACTGCCGTGCAGGAACCCGCTTGGGCAAAATCCGTCCAAATATTTCCCAATCCCACTACTCACGATCTGCACATTCGGCTCCAAACATTGCCTGTATCCGAAACTAGGCTCACCCTGCTGGATATAAATGGCAAAATCGCATTGCCAACGCACCAAATGAGCGGAAATGCACACACTTTACATCTCACCGACCTGCCCAAAGGCGTGTATCTGCTGCGCCTGGAACAAGCAGAAGGTGTTTTGCACCGCAAAATTGTGTTGCAATAATTCAAAGAGGGCTTTCAACTTGTTTTAGTAAGATGTTTTTGCTCTAAACTAGTCCGGTAAAATGTTCTGACAGGGTGTCAGAGGATTAAAATAGTGTATTTGAATGTTGAATTAGGGTGTTAGAATAGTATAATAAGGTACTAAAGTGTTAAATTAGGGTATTTTTGTTTTAAAATAAGGTACTAAAATATTCCAAGAGGGTACCGGAGTGTTCAATGATGGTATTTTTGTTTTAAAAAAAACTCCTGTAACGTTCAAAAAGGGTCGTACAACATTTTAGGAAGGTATTTTTGTATTGAACGAAGGTATTTCTGTTTGTTTCTAATTGCTTCTCTTCTTACAGCCGTCTCGCGGAAGTAATTTTTTGACGGTTTGAATGCTGAAAATACTATAATTCTGCAAATTCCGATCCGATTTCCACAAAAAGCAATACCTTTAAACGCATAAAATGAACCCTATTGAATGAACGTATTACACATCAGTGCCGAGTGTTACCCGGCGGCAAAGGCGGGCGGTTTGGGCGACGTGGTAGGTGCCTTGCCCAAGTATTTGCAAAAAGCGGGCATTTCGGCGGGCGTGATTATCCCGAAATATCGGCTGCGCTGGATCAATGAACACCACTTTACCTCCATTTATCAGGGTGCGGTGCGGCTGCACAACACCTACATTCCCTTTACCATTGAGCAGGAGCAGCAACAATCGCTGGGCTTTCCGTTTTTTGTGGTGGACATTCCAGGCAAATTCGACCGCCCTGGCATCTATGCCGACCCCCACACCGGCAGCTACGGCGACGAGGTAGAACGTTATCTGTGTTTTCAACAGGCGGTGCTGCAATGGATCATCGGGTCGCCCGGTAAACCTGCCATCCTGCACTGCCACGATCACCATACCGGTTTGATTCCCTGGATGGTACAAGTATGCCCGGAGTATCAATCCCTCGCCCGCACCCCTACCGTTTTTACCATTCACAATGGAGCATACCACGGCAATTACAGTTGGGATAAAATGTACCTGCTACCTTTCTTTTTGCAGGAAGGGCGCGGATTTTTAGACTGGGGTAACACGATCAACCCGCTGGCAGCGGCGGTGAAGTGCGCTTGGCGGGTGACGACCGTTTCGCCGAGCTACCTGGAGGAGTTGCGTTACAATTCCAACGGTATGGAGGCATTGTTTCAATACGAACACGCCAAAAGCACCGGTATTCTCAACGGCATTGACGCGCAGGTGTGGAATCCTTACACCGATGAGAGCCTGGCGTACCGTTTTCACGGCGAGGTGTCGGCTTTTAAAACCGCCAATAAACAAGCGCTGCTGCAACACTTTCAGATTGAAGCCGGACTGCCCATTTTCACTTTTATCGGAAGGTTGGTGACCGAAAAAGGTGCGGATTTGCTGCCCGATCTGATCGCACGGGTGTTGGACAGCAATATGCGGGTTAACTTTCTGCTGCTGGGTACCGGCGAGCCGTGGATGATGGAGCGCTTCCGGACAATGCAACAACGCTATCGCGGGCGTTTTGCAGCATCGCTGGAATACAATGAAGCGTTGGCGCACCTTTTGTATGCGGGTTCGGACTTTCTGCTCATGCCCTCGCGGGTGGAGCCTTGCGGACTGAACCAAATGTATGCCATGCGCTACGGCACGCTGCCCATTGTGCGCCGGGTGGGCGGCTTGAAGGACACCGTACCCGACATCGGTGAGCCGGATGGCAGCGGGCGCGGCATTCAGTTTAGCAATTTTACCCTTGAAGACAGCTTTTTAGCCATTTATCGGGCGGCAGATTTGTATCATCATCAGCAAAATCGTTTCAAAAACATTCAGCAGCAGATCATGCAGGTGGATTTTTCCTGGGAACGCTCGGCAGGCGAGTATATTCGGATTTATCGGGAAGTAAGCGGAAATTAAGATATTGTGATATTTAGTAAAGATTTGCTAAATCTTGAAGATTTAGCAAATCTATGATAATAAACCGTCAAAACCTTGAATCTTTTTTTATGGCAATTAAAATGATCAGTCTCATCCTGGGTGGCGGTGCCGGTACGCGCCTGTATCCGCTCACGGCACAACGCTCCAAACCGGCAGTGCCTATTGGCGGCAAGTATCGTTTGATAGACATTCCGATCTCCAATTGCCTCAATTCCGGGTTGAAACGGATGTTTGTGGTTACCCAATATAATTCGGCTTCTTTAAATCAGCACATCAAAAATACCTACCATTTTGATATGTTCAGCCGGGGTTTTGTAGATATTCTGGCAGCCGAGCAAACGCCCAACAGCGATAAGTGGTTTCAGGGTACGGCAGACGCAGTGCGGCAGAGTATGCATCATTTAGCGAATCAGGATTTTGATTACATTTTGATTCTCTCCGGTGATCAATTGTATCAAATGGATTTTGAAGAGCTGGCAGAATATCATGTTTCTAAAAAAGCAGACCTGACCATTGCAACCATACCCGTCACAGCCCGCGATGCGCCGGGTTTTGGAATCATGAAAGTAAATGAAGAACAAAAAATTATTCGTTTTTACGAAAAACCGAAAGCGGATATTTTATCGGAATGGTCGTCGCCGGTGCCGGAAAAGCTGGCAAAGCAGGGACGGAATTATTTAGCTTCGATGGGTATTTATGTGTTTAATAAAAATGTACTCACCAAATTATTTACGGATTACCCAGATGCAGTGGATTTTGGTAAAGAATACATTCCAACTGCCATTGAATCGAATATGAATGTGGCGAGTTTTGAATTTGACGGTTACTGGACGGACATCGGCACGATCCGCTCGTTTTTTGAAGCCAATATTGCACTGACGGATATTTTACCGGAATTTAATTTGTTTGACAATGCCAAGCCCATTTACACCCGCCCCCGGATGCTGCCCCCGGCGAAGGTGTTTGGCACCTGGTTCAATCAGGCGATTTTGTCGGATGGAGCGGTGATTCACGCTAAAAAAATTGAGCGTTCCATCGTGGGCATTCGTACGCGCATCGGCTACAACACCGAGATTTCGCGCTCTATCCTTATGGGCAGCGACTATTTTGAAACCCTGGAACAAATCGTTCAACCGGACGAAACCTCCATGGGCATCGGCAACGACTGCTTCATTGAAAATGCTATTCTGGATAAAAACTGCCGCGTGGGGCACGGCGTGGTCATCCGGGGCGACGAGTCTTTGCAAAATGATGAGACCGACACTTACTGCATTCGCGATGGCATTGTGGTGGTGAAAAAGGGGGCATATATACCGGATGGGAGCAGGATTGGGAAGGTTTAACAATGTGCCAATTTGCTAACCATTCCGTCGGGAAGTGCCAATAATTTTAGAAGGTATTTTTTGAATGATTTTTAACATCAAAAAGCTCTATGCCGGTTTTTTCTATAATTTCGGCGAGCGGCGTTTGCTCGTAATAAGTTTGATTCGGAAATGTTTTTGTTTCAATATCTATGTATTCTTTTTTAACATTTATCAGGGCAAATAATTGTTTATCTTCAAAACCGAAACCGCTGAAAATATTTGAAAATAAAGCTACATCTATATCAGAGCCTTCCCGTTGTTGATTTTTTGCATAAGAGCCAAAGAGGATAACGCGCTCAATAGGAATACCATTGGCGATCAGTTCTTGAGTGAATGCATTCACTTTATCAATTACACCTTCTCTAGTAAGCATGATTTGATCATTTTGACTTTTTCCAGCGTAGTTGCCGTGTATTCGATTGTACAAATCTGATTGATCTGAAACAGGTGGTCAGGATATCTGCCTTCTATTTGAAAATCATTAAACCCCTGAAGAAATATTACATCTATATCGGCTAATGTAACGTCCGTTTGTTCTAACAATTTTATCAAGTTATGCGTTCGCGGCGGCGTATTTTCTATATTACATCTCACCCAATTTGCTTTGCATAATTTTTCTAAAGCCAAATGAGCGAAAAACAAGCAATGTACATACCTTTTACTGGAAAATAGGGATTCAACAGTAAGCCAATCGTCATTGGAAGAAGTTTTCCAGTATTCGATGTGTTCGGCTTTCGTGAGCATATCAATTATTCTTACAAATCACAGGCAGCAAGGTATCAAACCAATTCACCGAAGCCAGTTGCTTCACGCGGCTGAGGTCGCGGCAGGCTTCCGGAAATTTGTTCTGCTCCAGGTAGGCTTGCCCGCGCACGTAAAGAAAGTTGGCATCGTTCGGAAACAAGGCAATTGCCTCGTCCATTTTGGCAATACCCGCGTCTTTTTCGCCTTTGGTAAAGAGATCTGAGCCCGCGTTGATGATCTCGGCTGCTTGCTGGTATCGGTCCACCTGGCTTTTGCAGCTCGGTACGGTGGGTACAAAGGTCAGACTGATATTGTACGCTGCCGGTACGGGAGCACCCTTATACTTAGCTACTTTCCATTTCCCAATGGTGGCGGTGACGGCTTCCACGGCTTCGTTCCAAAAGTCAAAACCCAGGTCGTTGTAATCCGTCAGGTCGAGTACGCGCACGCTGCCGTCGCGGTCAATGCGCAGTTGGAGGTCCATTGCCCCGATGCGGCAGCTGTCATTGCCGGATTTTGGGTATTCTAGTTTGGAATTGATAAATGCGATAAGCGAATCGGCTCCGCCCTGGTATTCCACCTGTTCGTCCAGTGTTGTCCACACGCTATCGCCCTGGACAATCTCGAACGGCGGGGCTTCGGTGAGTTTAAATTTGACGGGAAGGGTGAATTTGGTGCGCACCGGCTTGCCTTTGATTTTGCCCGGCACCCATTTGAGGTTTTGCTCGATCATCACATTAACCAGGCGCAGGGCTTCCAAGCCACAGCCATTGCCGATGTCTTTGAGAATTTTTGCGTTGGTGAGGCTGCCGTCTTTTTCTA
>Ga0224722_1000452_pt1 | contig 23876 bp, 20 predicted proteins | sample Balambano_FR1_Me_FD_161646 | JGI IMG/M metagenome (GOLD analysis project Ga0224722, IMG submission 161646) | Freshwater sediment microbial communities from Lake Towuti, South Sulawesi, Indonesia - Balambano_FR1_MetaG | ecosystem: Environmental > Aquatic > Freshwater > Lake > Sediment | place... | reverse complement strand
GTTTCACGCTCTTGCTCATTCAATTCGCGCACCTGTAGTCGGCGGGGCATGGCTCATCGTCCTTTTTTATATTCATTTTACCTTTATTTGTCGGATGCACCAATAAGGCGAGGCATAAAAAAAGGCAGATTATTCATCTGCCCTTTTTCAGATTTAGCGGCGGCTGCCATTTACTTTGGCAATACTGGTATTCATCTTGCCATTGCTGCTGTATTCAGCGCTGTAATCCGGCTCCAGCGTTTGCAGGGTACTGAGGACGCGCAGGAAGGTATCTATTTCCTGATCATCGAACAATTCCCGAATCTGGCTGTCCAGGGAATTTGCCACACCCATCAAATCGTCACGATATTCATTTGCCTTTGGCGTCAGGTAGATGTGAACAGCGCGGCGATCCGTCGGATCAGCGCGGCGCTCGATCAGCGCCTTGTGCTGGAGCTTATCCAGATTTGGCGTAAACGAGGTCGCTGCTCGCCCGACAGCACGAGCCAGTTCAGACGCATGTTGACCATCACGCTCAAACAGGGCGCGGAGGATATACCACTCAATGATGGTCAAGCCAAGCGGTTGGGCAGCCCGTCCGAACAATTGATCCAGATTCCGAAGGGCAATATCGAGATTGCACCACACAGAACCGTTAAACCGAAGTTGAGATGTTTGTACCATTAGACTTTACCACACTCTAAATTATGAGTTTCAACGTTATCGGAAATTTTATCACAGCACTTCGACAATAAAAAGGTTAAAATTTGGACTGAGAAAATGAATATTTGATGAAAATTTAACCGTTTTACCAGTTCACCGATTGGCAACACCGTGAATCAACGAAAGCCCGGTCAATCAACAGGTATTTGTGGATCATGACGCCAAGGCATCGCTTTGAGGAGACGTGTTAACGGGTGATAATTGAGGTTCTGCCCGTACTGCGCCCAACGTCTGCAATAAAATAACGCTGAATACAATCACCGCACCGCCGATCCACTGGATCGGCTGCATGCTCTGTTGCAGGAAAATCATGGCAATAATCGCCGTCAGTAGCGGCTCAAACGACCCGACAATCGCCGCCCTTGACGCGCCAAGTTTTTGAATACCGATCGTCAGAGCGAACACCGGCATGATGGTACTCACAATCGCCATACCAATCAGCGCAACGAGTGAGCCTGGTTCGGACGGGAAATGGATGCCTGAGAGCAGTGTAGCGCCTGCCAGGACGATGAGTGCGCCCGTACACGCCCACGCACTTGCCTGTGTCAGCGCCGTATGACCACGCAGCAGCCGTCCGCTGACAACAAAGTAGATCGCTACGATGAATGCATTCAGCAGCGCGACCATCACGCCGGGCAGGTTATCGCCGCTTAAGCCCTCGCTGAAATCCGGCGAGGACAGCGCTACACCGATAATCGTGAGCAGCAGCGCAACCCAACCCCACATGCTCAGCCGTTCGCCCAGAAACAGCGAAATGACCGCGACAATCGCCGGATAACAGTAGAAGATAACCACATATGTCCCGACGGGAATTAAGCCGAAGCCGATGAAGGCACACACCCCCGCAACAGAAAACAGCGTACCAAGCAGGAGAATGCGGAAGACCGGCAAGCGCTTTTGCGCCACATCGTCGCGGGAACGGCGAAGTTTTCCGACCAGCACGATGCCCCAAAACAGCGGAACAGCGATTCCATAACGCCAGAGGGCAATTTGCAGGGCGGGCATTTAAGCAGCCAGCAGCGGCGCGGTAAAAACAGACAAACACGCATAGCCCGTTACAGCCAGCGCAATATAGAGAAAACCTGCTCGCGTTTTGCTCATGAACGGAACCTGCCCAATAAAAGAGGGGCTTTCACGCCCCTCATCACACGGCAAAAACCAGATGAACTTACGGCGAGATCGTCGCTACCAGCGCGATACGGTCGGTCAAGCCTGTGACCAGGAACGGCAGAATTCCCAGTACGAGCGTCCCCGCAAAGGCGATTCCCGTCGCCCAGTTGACAGCGGGGGTATAGCCTGGGGTCACGTCTGCCGTTTCATCGTCACGATCACGCAGATACATATTCACGATCACTCGGATGTAGTAGTATGCGCTTATCACGCTCGTCAAAACACCGACAATTGCCAGCCCGACCAGCCCCGCCTGAAGCGTTGTCCCGAAGACATAGACCTTGCCGATGAACCCGCTGGTCAGCGGTACGCCGGTCAGGCTGAGCATAAACACCGCCATCATAAATGCCATTAACGGGCGGGATTTGCTCAAACCGACGAAATTTTCAAGGTCAGCACTGCCATCCTGATGTTCAATTGCAATCGCAACGGCGAACGCGCCAAGATTGGTGAACATATACGCGATCAGGTACACGACCGCCGCCTGCGTTGCAGCGTTTTCCATGCCAGTCGTACCTGCTGCCGCCACCGCCATCATGATGTATCCAGCGTGAGCGATGGATGAGTACGCCAGCATTCGCTTGACGTTGCTCTGCGAAATGGCGATAACATTCCCGACGATAACTGTCAAGCCGGCGACCAGGGCAATGACAGGCTGCCATGCAGTCATCGCGTCAGGCGAAACTGCCAGTGCCGACATGCCGACAACCAGAATACGCAGCAGTGCCGCAAAACCACCAATCTTCGCACCAACACTCATAAATGCGGTTACAGGTGTAGGAGCGCCCGCATACACATCCGGCGTCCATTCATGGAAGGGAACAACAGCGACTTTGAACCCTAATCCGGCAATCAAAAGTGCCGCACCAATCAACAGATAGAACGTCATGCTGCTGTCTGTCGAAACGATTTCCTGAACAGCGACAGCAAGCTCATTGAGATTGGTGGTGCCAGTTGCGCCGTAGACCAGTGCCGCGCCGAACACCAGAAATGCGCTGGCGAATGCGCCAAGAAGGAAGTATTTCAGACCGGCTTCTTCCGAACGCAAATCGGGCGCACGGAACGCTGCCAGGATATACAGCGGGATACTCAACAGTTCGAGTGACACAAAAATGGCGATCAGGTCATTGGCGGCGACCATAAACATGATCCCCGCCGTCGAAAACAGCAGCAGAATGTAATATTCGCCGCGTTCAATTTCCGCCCGTTTCAGATAATCCACACTCAGCAGTACCGCAATCAGTGCTGTCGCCAGTATCACCAAATTGAGAAATCCGGTGAACTGGTCCGTAACATACATCCCGAAAAAGCTGTCGCCCGTCTGGTTGTACACCGCCAGATTAGCGAAAAAGGCGAACGCTAACCCGCCTGCCGTCAAATAGGCGGTGAGAATCTTGCGGTTTTTCGGTATCCACAGGTCAATCACAAGCAGGATGCACGCCCACGCCGCCACGCTGATAGCGGGCAGCGCAGCACCCATATTGAGAGACTCGAAAGTTGGCACCTGCACCATGAATGCGCCCCTTTATTCCGACTGCCCGACCGTCACAGGTGACTCCGGCAGCACCGCGACTTCATCTGCACTTTCGCCCGTGACCGCCGCAATCGCGGGTTCAACCTGAGCCACCAGCGCAGACACACTGGTATCCGACGGCTTCATGAAGATATACGGCTGAATGCCAATCAGAATCGCCAGGACGACAATCGGCACCATCACGGTAATTTCGTTCCATTCCAGTTTCGGAAGAACACGATTTTCTTCTTTTGTGACCTCACCGGCAAAGATGCGCTGGAAGAAATTGAGCATGTAAATCGCCGCAAGGATAATGCCGATGGCAGCAAACAGTGTGAAGAAGAAACCGAGTATCTGGCTGCCCATTGAACCGAGCAGGATGGTAAATTCGCCGATAAAGCCGTTCAGACCGGGCAAGCCCATGCTGCTGAGGACGATAATCAGCGAAATCGCGCCGAGCAGCGGCATGGTCTTCCACAAACCGCCGTAAGCAGCGAGGTCTTTCGTGTGGCGGCGCTCATACAGGAAACCGACGATGAGGAACAAGCCGCCCGTGCTGATACCGTGATTAACCATCTGGATCAGACTGCCCTGGATACCCACCGCCGTGAGCGCGAAAATCCCCAACAGGATAAAACCCATATGGCTGACCGACGAATAGGCAACCAGCTTTTTCATGTCGGTCTGTGCGTAGCTAACCCACCCGCCATAGATAATGCCGATGACCGCAAGCCCCGCGATAATCGGTGCCCAGCCAACGCTTGCATCAGGGAACAGCGGCAGGCAGAAACGAATCATGCCATAAGCGCCCATCTTCAGCAGGATCGCCGCCAGAATGACCGAGCCTGCCGTGGGTGCCTGAACGTGTGCATCAGGCAGCCAGCTATGGAAGGGCCACATCGGGACTTTGATGGCGAAGGCGATGAAGAAACCGAGAAAGAGGATAGCCTGCGGACTGAATAAATCGCTGTAGGGGAAAACGATACTGCCGTTCGCCACGCCAGCTGCAATTTCCGGCGAAGCAAACGTCCCTGAATTCAGACCGACATACAGGATCGCCAGCAGCATCAGGATCGAGCCAGCCATCGTATACAGGAAAAACTTGACTGCTGCGTAGACGCGCTTCTCGCCTCCCCAGATACCGACCATGAAATACATCGGCACAAGCGTGATTTCCCAGAAGATGTAGAAGATGATCAGATCCTGCGTAACGAACACGCCGATCATCGCCCATTCGAGCAGCAGCATGAACAGGTAATACAGTTTTTCCCGCCCGCGCTCCTGGAAAATATGAGCGCTGAACGACGCGAGAATGGCAATCGGCATGATCAGCGTCGTCAGCAGCACGAGCATGAGGTTTAGCCCGTCAATACCAACGTAGTAGCTGATACCCAAATCAGGCAGCCAGTCCCACCGCTGTACCATTTGCAGCGCCGGATCATTCGGGTTAAAGCCCGCCCACAGCAGCAGCGACAGCGCAAATGTCACCAGGCTGGTGCCGAGCGTCACATAACGGATGTTGCGGCTCTGGCTCTCTGGAATGAATAGCAGTATCGTAAATCCGATCATCGGCAGAAACAGCACGACCGTGACCAGTGACAACCCCGTTGACTCCATAAATACGTCCTCTCCCGCTTCGCGTTTAGCCGCGCTGTAACAGCGGCAGCAAGATGACCAATATCACCAGTATCACGCCAACCATCAGCGTGAGCGCATAGGTTCGCACATAGCCCGTTTGAATCTGGCGCAGCCCGCCGCTGAACCAGCGTGTGAGCCGCCCAATTCCATTCACCGCCCCGTCAATAATCCCCAGGTCCACCGGCTGGCTCAGAATTTCAGCAATGCCGTTAAAGCCCCGATACAACACGGAATCATGGAAATAGTCGTGCAGGAATCGCCAGTCCACGACATCCGCCAGAAAGACAGCGATACGCTCAAACGGTTGGGTGAACACGCGGTTATAGGCGTAATCCCAGTACATACGGGCGTTGGCGAAAGACCAGAACCCCGCCGTACTGGGCAGCAGTTCCAGCGGGTCACGCCGCATTTCGATGATCGCCCGGCGGCTGTATATCCGATGTGCCGCGACGAACGCACCAATCGTAATGCCAAACGCCAGCAGCGCGATCAGCAGATTAAACGCGCCTGCGTGTGCGTAAGCAACCGAAAATTCCAAACGATCTGTGAACAGGTGCGCCCCGAAGACGTTTTCCAGCCCCAGCACGTTGCTCGGCGTATTGATGAAGCCGACAAAAATGCTGAAGAAAGCGAGGACGGCGAGTGGTATCAGGATCATCGGACCGCTTTCAGGGGCATTCTTTGCGGCATCCGTGCGCGACGTGCCGAGAAAGACCAGTTCGATCTGTCGCCACATATAGAATGCCGTAAACCCGGCAGCGACCAGCAGCAGACCAAACGAGATATAGCCCGCGAGGTTATTGCCCACCAAACCGGCTGCCCACGAGTCGGCGATAATTTCATCCTTCGACCAGAAGCCTGCCAGCGGGAAAAATCCTGTCAGCGCGAGCGTACCAATCAGGTAGGTGATGAACGTCACGGGCATTTTGCGTCGCAACCCGCCCATATTCCGCATATCCTGCGGGTCAAAGTCATCCTGTGGCTCATCTTCATAATCGTGATCGGGTTCATGCCCTTGTTCATCATGATCGTGTGCATGTGCCTGCGCGTGATGATGTCCATGCTCCACCGCATGAATGACCGAGCCGCTGCCCAAAAACAGCAGCGCTTTGAAGAAAGCGTGGGTAACGAGATGGAAAATCGCTGCGCCATAAGCGCCAATGCCAACCGCGGCAACCATAAACCCAAGCTGGCTGACGGTGCTGTAGGCAAGAACGCGCTTGATGTCCCACTGCCCCATCGCAATGAAGCCGCCAACCACTGCCGTTGACGCGCCGATAATCGTCACGATAAACGATGTCGCGGGCGCGTAATGGAACATGACGTTACTGCGAACCATGATATATACGCCCGCCGTAACCATCGTTGCAGCGTGGATCAGGGCGCTGGCAGGCGTTGGGCCCGCCATCGCGTCAGGCAGCCAGGTAAACAGCGGGATTTGCGCGGATTTACCCGCCACGCCAAGCAGCATGAACAGGGTTATTGTCGTCAGCCATGCCTCAAACGACAGCGTGAAGGGACCAATGGTGATTTCGGTAGGTTCTTCCATATAGCGTTCGGTTTGTCCGAATACGCCGAGGTCGTCCGTGGCGATATGATCATTGTTCAGGTATACGGGCGCGGCGGCGGCATGTTCCTCATCGCCAGATTCGCCTTCGCCTTCAGCAGCGGCAGTTTCGCCGTGTTCACCTCCGGTAGACGCAGCCGCCTCACCTTCTGCCGCATGTTCCCCGTCTGTTGAGGCTGAGGTTTCGGTGCTGTGTTCACCTTCATCGGGCGCAGCTTCTTCACCGTGTTCTGCCGCCGCAGCATTTTCTGAATGTGCCGCTTCGCGCTGTTCGATCCGATGAGCAACCGCTTCTTCGTTGACGACTTCCAGCGGCGTGTAGTAGTCCGTCGTCCCGAACGTCCAGAAGATCAGGATCATGCTCATCACGATGCCAAAATCGCCGATTCGATTGAGGATCATCGCCTTCCGCGCCGCCAGCGTGTTTCGCCAGCCAACGCCATGGGCCTTATCGAACCAGAAGCCGATGAGCAGCATGGAGCATAAACCGACGCCTTCCCAGCCAACGAACATCATGACGTAGTTGTTCGCCGTGACCAGCACGAGCATGAAGGCGAGGAACATATTCATATAGGCGAAATAGCGGTGATAGCGCTTGTCGCCGTGCATATAACTCATCGAGTACACGTGAATCAGCGTACCAATGCCCGTGATGATCAGCATCATCGTCACGCTTAACGTGTCTACGCGCTGCTGCCACGGGATATATACATTTCCAGACGGAATGGTGATCCAGCCGTTCAGCAGCGGCGGGTTGACAATCGCCGCCATATAGTCGCTGTTTTCGAGGTAGATAAAAAGCAGTACCGCAACGCCGAAAGCCAGCGCCGATGCAACCGTCGCAATCGTGCCAACCCATTTCTCCTCCAGTTTCGCGCCCAGAAAAATATTTATGAACGCGCCAATGGAGGGAATGAGGATAATCAGCGGTACAAGCTGCGGATAATATTCCATGACCAGTCCTTCGGTAATGAGCGCTCCGCCCCTTCACAGGCGCTGCGCTGCTTCCCGTATCAGCCCTTCATCTCATGCAGTTCGTCAATATTGATACTGCGTTTGGTTCTGAATATCGCCACGATCAGCGCCAAGCCTACCGCGACTTCTGCTGCCGCCACCGTAATGACGAAAAAAACAAAAAGCTGCCCCGTCTGCTGCCCCCAATGCGCCGCGAACGCAGCCAGCGACAGGTTCGCCGCATTCAGCATCAGCTCAATAGACATAAAGACCAGAATCGCGTTACGGCGCAGCAAAACCCCCATTGCGCCTAACGTGAACAGGACAACACTCAACATCACGTATGACTCAGTCTGCACCGTCATCATCTATCTCCGTAGCAATTAATCGCCCGACGGCGATGGTTCAGGCGTCGGCTGTGGAAGCTGAGGCAGATCAGTCATGACATCCGCCCCGACCTGTGAGGTGATCACGTCGGTCAGTGGGCGGCTGACCTTGCGACGCTGCTGGATTTTCCTAATTGGCTTCAATTCGCGGTGCGCCAACACGATCACGCCCACCATAGCCGCCAGTAGCAGCAGTGCCAGCACCTGGAACGGCAGCAGGAATGTCGTGAACAACGCGAAGCCGATTGAACGCGGGCTGCCATACATAGGTTCTGCCGCAGTCGCAAACATCAGCGGCGCGGTTCGCATGGCGTTCACATCTGTGATGATTTCAGTCGCAACAACGATCAGGTTGCTATGTTCAGGCGAAAGCGTGGTGCTGGCAAGCTGGGCAAATTCAAACTCTGGCGACGTGCCGCCGCTGAGGAATACCCAGTTTGCCACACCGGACGGTTCGACAAATTCGGTGGATGAACTCGGTGCAACATCTGAGGCGACGATATTGAAGTAAGCATCATTCGCCGCGTCATACGAAAACAATTCAGCGACGGTAATCGAACCGGTTGCCAGCCCATTAAACAGGGTAATGCGGGTTTCGGTTGGGTTTACAACCGGTGCAAGGTCCTGCGGGACAATCGCCACCAACGGCATTACCTCTGTGCCATATGCCAGGATGTTGACGACTTCACCGTCCCGGAGAGTCACCGTCTGCGTGACTTCGCCGCCGCCGGACGGGCGTACACTGATGACATACTCGCCGGCGGGCAGTTCGGCAAAGTCGCTTTCATTGGCAAATGCCACGTCTTCGGCAACCAGTACGCTGCCGACATACACATCTATCGCACCCGAATTCGCCGTATTCACCGCACGCACCAATGGATTTGGCAGCGGGGCGGGATTCGCGTCAATATTACCCTGAATGGTCGCCAGACCTACAGTGAACAATAGCGCCAGTGCCAGCGCCAAAGCGACCGGCGTAAACCAACGGAAACGACGCTTGGGTTCACCCGGATCAGCCGATTTAAGCTGCTCTGCCCCTAAAAGCATGATGACGAATATGAATAAGACCATGATCGCGCCCGCATAGACAGTGATCTGGATCATGGCGAGAAATGGCGAGTTCAGCATGAGGAACAAGAACGCAATGCTGAGCATCGTCACGATCAGAAACAGCGCGGCGTGAACAGCATTTTCGCTCAATAACATCATGACGGCGGCAGCTACAGCGATTGCGCCGGCAATGATGAAAAGCCATACATCTGTCATTTCTTAAATCCTAAATCGGGCGCAAACCTTCTTGTGCAGTTTAACACAAACGCCGCCCATGTTCAAAAATCCAAACTGCAAGAAAAAAGCACCTTCCGTACTGCGAAGGTGCTTTTCGGGTTTCCCTGAGACACCTAAAGCGGGTTTTCCATGTCCGGAATTGCCCGATCAAACGTTTCCGGTTCCACCTGCTGTGGGGTATCCTGCCCGCCATGTGACACCGGATCAATCAACATTCCCTTGACGAAGATCGCATCAGCACGATCGGTGAAGCTCAATTCATGCTCGTGTCCAAGTTCAATCGCCTGCGTCGGGCAGGCATCTTCGCAGTAGCCGCAGAAGATACAGCGCAGCATGTTGATCTCATACGTCTTGGCATAGCGTTCACCAGGGCTGTAGCGCTCCTCGTCGGTGTTCTCAGCAGCTTCGACCCAGATGGCATCCGCCGGGCAAGCCGCCGCGCATAATGAACAGCCAATGCATTTCTCCAACCCGTTGTCATAACGGCGGAGATGATGACGCCCCTTATAGCGCTCCTGATAGATACGCCGTTCCTCCGGGTACTGGATCGTCACCGGTTCTTCCATCAGGTGTTTGAACGTCGTAGAGAAACCGCGCAGAATATTCATCTTTTTACCTCAGTTCGTTCATCAGAACGTTCGTTGGGGCAGAATGTGTCTTATCCACTTGTGTATCAGACTCAGTCGCCTGAACCGTCTGTCGGCGTAATGGCGGTTTCATCGCCAGGCGGCGCGGGCTTTTCCGGCGCAAGTGCCGCCAGGTTATCGAGTGCGCCGAGAAGTACGTTATACAAGCCGAACAGCAGCGCGATCGCCCCACCTAACCCTTCAAGCGCTGCATGGGCAACGCCTCGGCGCTCACCCGTCACAATCGGGTCGTCTGCCAGGTCTTCTTCCTGAGCCTGTGTCTGACCATTGCGGCGCAGCAGCCAGTATCCCAGCCCCATTACAACGACGAAAACCACCCCGGCAAACATACCGTAAGCGACAGGCGAGTCATATGCGTCGCCAATCAGCACCGCAATTGCCGTCCAGAACACCGCGACCAAAGCCAGCGGCAGCAGCACTTTCCAGCCAAAGGTCATCAGGCGGTCATAACGAATACGCGGCAGCGTCGCCCGAATCCAGACCATGAATATCAGCATCAGGACAATTTTGCCGATCAGGACAACGGGACCCAGAATGGGTAGCTGCTCGACAATCCCAAACCCATCCTGATAACCGCCAAAATACAGCGACGCCACAACGGCACTCACACCGATCATGCCGATGTATTCCGCCATCATGAATCCGGCGAATTTCATGCCGCTGTACTCGGTCATGTAGCCCTGCGTCAGTTCCTGTTCGGCTTCGGGCAGGTCAAATGGCGAGCGGCTGATCTCAGCGAGCAGCGCGATAAACAATATCCCCGCTGCCAGCGGATTCTGAAAGACAAACCATTGATAAATATATGTCTGGCTTGCGACGATGGCACCAATGCTCATACTGCCGACGATCAGGACGGGCACTGCCATCGTCACGCCGAGGCTGAGTTCATAACTCAGCATCTGTGCCGTAGCACGCATTCCACCAAGTGAGGCGTATTTGTTATTGCTCGACCAGCCCGCCAGCACGACGCCATACGTACCAATACTGGTGATCGCCAGCAGCCATAGAACCCCCACATTGGGGTCTGCCAGGCCCATCGGTACAGCATAGACATTGCCATTAAACCAGGGAATGATCAGGTCGGGACCCAGCGGGATAACTGCAAGCAGGATAATCGCGGGCACCATCTTGATGATTGGGGCAAGCCGATATACCCACTTATCCGCGCCAACAGGTTCAATATCTTCCTTGAAGATCAGTTTCACGCCGTCAGCGGCAGGCTGCAGCAGACCTTTGGGACCGACGCGATTGGGACCGATTCGCTGCTGGAAAAACGAAATGAAGCGCCGTTCCAGCAGGGTCGTATAGGCGAAGCCAGTTAACAGGACAAAGAAGAAGATCAGTGAAAAGACAATCGCCTGAATGGTGCTGCATGCTGAGTCGGTGCGGCAGTCAATCGCATTGTCTATGTTGTAACGGTTAGCATTAAAGACGAAGGTGAATACGCTATCACCTGCTGAAAGGATCGCATCCCAGCGCGGTGTGAGAAGGGCAATCAGAATGTACCCAAGCAGCGCCACCAGACCAAGCAGCACCAAACCTGCCAGACCAAGCGCGGCGATGTTTGCCCAGGGATAGAGACGTTCAGGCACAATCTTGTCACGAACGGAGGCATATCCGTGAATGATTTCCGCCAGCACTCCGCGCCGTTTTTCTTGTGCAACCGTCGCCATGAGTTTTTACCCTTCCACCTTACTGACCGCGCCCGCTGTAATCGTCAGCGGGGCGGCAGCTTCTTGCAGATTACGCGGCAGCAGCGCAGTGCCTTTGGGTGCTGCCCCATTCACATGAGCGCGTACACGCAGGGCAGCGCCTTCCGCCTGCACCTGCACCATATCACCATTCTGGATTTTCAGCTTCGCGGCGTCTTCGGCGTTTAGTTCGATATACGGATCAGCGACCCGCGCACTCATCAGCCGATCCGCGCTGGCATGGAAGACTCGCTCACGATTATAGAGTTCCACCGTCGGCACGATCAAGAGTTCGCCTTTGCGCGTCTTGTCCGCTTTTTCCAGCGTAACCGACTTGCCAGTGACCGTTTCACCACGATCTGCCGCCGTCGCTATCTGCACGCCCAGACCGCCGGTGTTCTTGTACGATGTGCCGCCATAGTACAGGTCTTCGCCGCCGACCTGCGGAATCTGTGGTGTAACTTTCGCCAGTTCGTTGTAGCGTGCGCCTTCAAACGCAGGAATGGTCTGAACAATCTCGTTCATTACCTGCGCGGCAGAGAGTTTCGGCTTGCCCTGCCCCAGCTTTTCACCGATGCGCTCCAGCACCTGCCACGCGGGTAGCGATTCGCCCATAGGACTCTGTGCGGTATAGAAGCGCTGGACGCGGCGTTCGCCATTAGTGAATGAGCCGTCGCGTTCAGCAAAGCTCTGAAGGGGTAGAACGACCTGCGCCATCGCCGCTGCGCCATCCGCAAACAGGCTGAGGTCAATGATCGTCTCAACGTTGCTGAGCCACTGCGCCGCTGAGGGATCATCCGCCATGACATCCGCCTGAGCGATCACCAGCACCTTTGGTGGGTTGGCGATGATGTCGAGCGTCGTTTCAGGCGTGAAGCCCATATAGTGCAGCCCCATGGCGTTTGCGCCGGGGAAAACGCCGAGCAAACCATTATTCGGTCTGCCGACATGATTGCTCTCAATCAGAAAATTGGCGGCTGCCTGCATGAGTGCGCTGTTGCCCGCCAGCGTCAGCCCTTCCGCCCCTGCGACGATGATCAAATTATTCGCATCTGCCAGCGCCTTACCCAGTTCGGGATTATCTTTGGTCAGGTTGACCATCGCTTCGGCAGCATGACCCGTCTCGTACACCAGCCGGGCGGAGGCGAAATCATCCATGCGGGTATTGCGGGCGTTTGCCACAACGACATACGCGCCGCGATCCGCCGCCTGCTTGAGGCGCAGCCGCCAGATCGGGGCTTCTTCCTCAATATCGGTGGCGATAATGAGTACCGCATCGCCTTTACCGAGCGTCCCAAGATTTGTGCCTTTGCCGACACCGACACTGGCGACCAGATCGGCACCCGTATGAGATGGCGACCATGTGCCAAGCCGTTCACTGCCCAAACCCTTGAGCAGTTGGCGCAGCGCATACAGGTCTTCGTTACTCATCTGAGCGCCTGCAATCGCAGCGATATTGCCATCCGCATTTTTGAGCGCAGCGGCGGCAGCGCTTGTTGCTTCATTCCATGCCTCGCGCACGAGTGCGCCGCTGGAATTTCGGACAAGCGGCTCAAGCAGCCGTTCGCCACTGCGCGAGAAATGATGACCAAAGCGTCCTTTATCGCACATCCAGATTTCATTGACCGCTTCGTTCTGGCGCGGCATCATCCGTTTAATCATCACACGCCCGCCGAAATCACGGTCAAGGCGTGTGCTGGCGGTCATGTTGCACCCCACCGGGCAGTGCGGGCAAATCGTCGGAACGGCGTTCAGTTCCCATGGGCGTGCCCCAAAGCGGAAGTCTTCCGTCGTCAGCGCTCCTACCGGGCAAATATCGGTTGTGTTACCGCTAAAATAAGTGTTGAAGCCAGGTTCGCCTGTCGTGATGATTTGCAGGCTGCGCCCGCGTTCATGGAACGCCAGCACGTCATCACCCACAATCTCCGACTGGAAACGCACGCAGCGCCCGCACTGAATACAGCGCTCTTCATCCAGATAAATCAGATCGCCCAGCGGCACATGCTTGTCCAACTGCATCTTGTCTTCAAAATTCATGCGGCTCGTACCGGGACCGTGCGCCATTGTCAGGTTTTGCAGCGGGCATTCACCGCCTTTGTCGCAGATCGGGCAATCCAGCGGGTGGCTGGTCAGCAAAAATTCGACGACATTCTCACGCGCATCCAGCACCATTGGCGAGTCAGTGCGAATGATCATGCCATCAGTCACGACCTGCGTACACGCCGTTTGCGGCTTGGGATTCCAGCGAATTTTCGGGCTGCCGGCTTCATCAAACAGTATTTCGCCTGTTGCGCGATCCTTCTCAATGCTCCCCTGTTCTACCAGGCACATGCGGCACATGCCGACGGGTGCCATTTTCGGGTGATAACAAAACACAGGAATATCTGTCCCTAATTGCTTGGCGGCATCTACCAGATTGACGCCCGCAGGGAATTCGTATTCCTGATTATCAATGATGACTTTAGCTAATTTCGTCATCGCTGCGACCATGCGCGTACTCCGACTGTGAAGTTCACTACCGATACTGTAGCGAAAAAACCACGAATATTCTACTTTTTCGACCTGATTTTAACGATTTACGCCCGCTGTGCTTCATGCAGCCCGGCGATAGCGCGATCCATCATTACCTGAGGCACAATACCCCATCGTGCCTGATGAAGCTGTCTTTCCCCCACTGCCAGCGCCCGTTTAAAATCCACTTGCGCCGCCGCATAGTCTCGCCGCTTGAGATAGATTTCGCCGCGCAGCACCAGATTTGTCAGCATATCTGGCTCATCCACCAGCGCCGCGTTCAAGTCTTGCAGCATTGCCTGGCTGTATCCCCGCCCCATCATAGACGCCCACACCCATCCGAAGAAGGTTTGCGGCGGCTCCTCTGCTGCCTGAACAATCTCAATGCTGTTGACAGACTCGCCCAATTCCTGAGCAGGGTCAGCACTGGTGCTGACACCAAGCGGCTCTTCCGCAAATAAGGGTACTTCCAGCACAGCGGTATTTGCGAATGTCGCGGTTTCGATAATCGCGCCTTCATCCGCCGTCTCAGGCTCACCGTCGTCATACTGTGCCGCATACTGCGCGGCAGCATCTTCAAATGGATTAATGACTCGCACCGAGTCACCCATCGGTTCAGCCTGATCGGTCATCGTCACGGCAGGTAGTACAGCTTCATCCTCCATCATGGAAGATGAAGCTTCTTCATGTAATTCCTCGTAAACCTGCCCGTCGTCGCTCAAATGATCCACCCAACACTACCACGTTTAATCGCCAGCAGCGGCAGCCGTAACAGGCGCATTCGCCGTATTGCCGATGTGCGCCTTGAAATCTTCAGGGAAATTCTGGATGGTGTGAATAATTGGATTAGCTGCGAAATCGCCTAATGCACACAACGTCACGCCCTGCATATTACGGGCGACATTGGCGATCAGATCAATATCATTTTCTCTGGCATTCCCCGCCATAATCCGATCCAGCGTTTTATCCAGCCAGTACGTCCCTTCACGGCATGGCGTACATTTACCACAGCTTTCATGCTTGAAGAAGCGGGTGATCTTGGCGGCAACCCAGGTGATGTCCGTCGTTTCATCCATCACAATGACCGACGCCGAGCCTAAGATCGTGCCAATCTTGACGAAATCCTCATAGGTGAGTTTTGTATCCAGAATCGGATCATCATTGCCATTGATTCGCACAATCGGACCCGATCCGCCCGATGGCAACATTGCCTTGATCTGTTTGCCATTCGGAATGCCGCCCGCGTGTTCGTAGATGAGTTCGCGCAGGGTTGCCCCTAAAGGCAGTTCATAGTTGCCGGGCTTTTCCACATGCCCGCTGACACAGAAAATCTTGGTGCCAGAGCTTTGTTCCGTACCGATTTTCTTGTATTCGTCCGCGCCGTTCGTAATGATCCAGGGGACATTGGCAATCGTTTCAACGTTGTTGACAACCGTAGGCTCGGCATACAACCCGCCGCCTTTTTGCGCCGGGAATGGCGGACGCACACGCGGCTGCCCTAACTTGCCTTCGAGGCTTTCCAGCAAAGCACTCTCCTCGCCGCAGATATACGCGCCCGCGCCGAGATGGGTATAGACCATACAGTTGAAGCCGCTGCCCAGCACATTGTCGCCGACGAATCCCGCTTTACGTGCGTCCTCGATATGCTCATCAAGCATGTGCGCCAGGTCCCAGAATTCGCCACGCAGATAAATGTAGACCGCCGTTGCCTGAATCGCCCACGCTGCGATCATGGCACCCTCGATCAATTGATGAGGGTTATTCTCCATGATCTGGCGATCCTTGAACGTGCCAGTTTCGCTCTCATCAGCATTCACGACGACATACTTACGCGGCTCGCTCTGCGGAATAAAGCTCCACTTCACACCCGTTGGGAAGCCTGCGCCGCCGCGCCCACGCAAATTCGAGGCTTTGACGACATCAATGACTTCGCTCGGCTTCATGCCCACGGCTTTTCTCAGCGCGTCATAACCGCCATGTTTGCGGTACGTACCGATCTCATGAATATTGGGTACGTCTTTTTCGCGGAAAATGATATTCATACTTGCCATCGCGTCACCCATCACCCCTAAGCGCTCGCCGTCTTCTTCCTGGTCTTCTTCTCAGGTTTGGCGGATTCAGCGGAATCACCAGACCGCCACTGCTCAAGTAACACTTTCATCTTGTCCATGTCCAGCAGTTCATGAAAGTGAAAATTGCATTGCAGCATCGGCGCTTTGTCACAGGCAGCAAGGCACATCACATGCTCAACGGTGAACATGCCGTCCGCCGTCGTGCCGCCTTCATCCACGCCGAGATGTTCCTTGAGTTGTTCGTGAAATTGATCCGCGCCACGCAGCGCACACGCCAGATCGGTACACACTTGCAGCCAGTATTTGCCTTTGGGTTGCTCGGAATACATCGTGTAAAAGCCCGCGATTGAACGCACCTGTGTGGAATCCATATCGCACAACACAGCGACTTCATTAACGCCTTCCGCCGTGATGTAACCGTATTCTTCCTGCGCGATATACAGCAGCGGCATCACCGCCGAGCGCTTGGTCGGATACTTGGCGAAGATTTTTTCTATGCGCGGTGCGTATTTTTCTGCAAGCATGTTTTTTCCTGTTAGTAATGAGTAATGAGTGATGAGTGATGAGAAAAACCGTCAATCACTCATTACTCATTACTCGTAACTCATCACTATCTATCGCTATCCCCTAGCACACAATCAATGCTGCCGACAATTGCGACCAGATCGGCGATCATGTGACCCTGTGACATTTTGCCCAATGCGCTGATGTGCATGAACGAGGGCGTCTTGAAATGGACACGACGGGCTTTGTTGCCACCTGTACCATGCAGATAGCAGCCGACTTCTCCACGCGGGCTTTCAATCGCCACATACACTTCGTCATCGGGCAGGGAGAACCCCTCCGTCCATAATTTGAAGTGGTGAATCACCGCTTCCATGCTCCGCCCAAGTTCAGCGCGAGGCGGTGGTGTGAATTTGCGGTTCTCGGTGCGGAAACTGCCCGACGCCTGCGGCAGCCGCTTGATCGCCTGATTGATAATTCGCACACTTTGGCGCATTTCCAGAATGCGAATATAGAAGCGATCATACACGTCGCCATGTTCGCCAAGCGGCACATCAAATTCGTAATTCTCGTAACCGAGATATGGGTTTGCCTTGCGAATATCGAAGTTGACGCCGCTGCCACGCAACGTGGGACCGGACAAGCCAAGCGCAATCGCCTCATCAGGCTCAACCACGCCAATGCCTTCAGTACGATCTCGCCAGATCGGGTTATTCGTCAGCAGCTTTTCGTAATCGTCCACCTTGCGCGGGAAATAATCCATGAATTTTTCGAGCGCGGGCAAAAAGTCCGGCGTCAGGTCGCGCCACAGACCGCCAGGGCGCATATAGCTTCCCATCATCCGCTGCCCACTGAGCATCTCAAACATGTCGAGGATCATTTCGCGCTCACGGAAGCAGTACAGGAATACGCTCATCGCGCCGAGATCAAGCGCATGGGTTCCAAGCCAGACCAGATGGCTGTTCAATCGGGTAAGTTCCAGGCAAATCACACGGATCACCTGCGCCCGTTCCGGCACATCAATATCGCCGAGCTTCTCAATTGCCATGCAGAACACGGCGTTATTGCTCATCGGCGCAAGGTAATCAATCCGATCCGTGAGCGTAACGGCTTTTTCGTAGGACTTCGATTCAATGTTCTTCTCGATACCCGTATGCAAATAGCCGACATCGGGCAGACAGGTGATGATCTCCTCGCCGTCGAGTTCGAGCAGCAGGCGTAGTACGCCATGCGTACTCGGGTGGTGCGGCCCGAGATTGAGCAGCATGGTTTCACCCGTCAGAGCGCGATCCGAAACCAGCCCACGCAGTTCTTCCAGGCTGCCTTCCCACGTCTGCTTCTGACCAAGTGCCTGTTCGGTTTCGACGGGAATATCCAGCGATAAATTTGGACCCTTCGTCGCCATTGTCGCCATTCTAATTCTCCACCACTACTCTTCAGCGTAGGGCTTGTGCTTGTTGATGTCATCCACGTTGAACGAGAACATCACCGTTTCATACCCCAGCGGATAATCGCGGCGGTGCGGGTTCCCTTCCCAGTCTTCCGGCATGAGGACGCGGCGCATATTTTGATGCCCTTCAAAGCGAATGCCCATCATGTCGAAGATTTCGCGTTCCAGCCAATTCGCCGCAGCCCACACGCCGGTCATGGTCGGTACAATCGGGCTGTCTTCATTGACATAGGTTTTAACGCGAATACGACGCCCATAAAGCATCGAAAACAGGTGATAGCTCACAGCAAAACGCTCCGGGCGAGCGCCGTAATCGCCATAGCCGAGTTTCAGGTCGAAATAATCCACTGCGCTGATGTCAGACAGATAGTTGTAGACCAGCCCTTTAGTGGTTTCCAGAAAGCGCACCGCCGTGACGACATTCGCAGGCGCGACAATCAGCGTGATCTCGCCGCGAAATTCATGCCGATCCAGCAGAACATCAGGCAGGTTTTCAGTCATTGCGGCAATCGGATCAAGGGCATCAGGAATATACATAACGGTTTATCCTCGTTGATTAACGAGCGCCTTCCACAACCCAATCCTTGAGGCGTTCACCCTTAATCTTCTCTTGCAGCATCAGAATCCCGTGAATCAATTGTTCAGGGCGCGGCGGGCAGCCTGCGACATACACATCCACCGGAACGATTTCATCCACCCCTTGTACGACGGCGTAATTGTTATACACGCCACCGCACGAAGCGCAGTCCCCCATCGCAATTACGTAACGCGGTGCCGCCATCTGATCGTACAACTGACGAATAACGGGTGCCATTTTGCGCGTCACCCGCCCAGCCACGATGATGAGATCGCTCTGGCGCGGGCTGGCGCGGTTCAGTTCCATGCCAAAGCGCGAAAGATCATAATTCGAGGCTTGGGTACTCATCATTTCAATCGCGCAGCACGCCAACCCGAACAGAAGCGGCCACATCGCGCCATTTCGCGCCCAGTTCACCGCTGTATCCAACGTCGTTGTGACGACGCCAAGATCGCCGAGTTTTGAGGAAACTACTCCCATTCCAGCGCTCCTATCTTCCATTCATAGATCAGACCGATGGTGAGGATAGCAATAAAGACGCCCATCGTGATGAGCGCATACAAACCCATCTCGCGGAACACCACCGCCCACGGCAGGAAAAAGACGACTTCAATATCGAAAAGGATGAACAGTACGGCGATCAAATAGAAACGAATGGAATAACGCCGCGTGGCGGGACCAATCGGCTTCATGCCGCTTTCATACGGCGCAACCTTGCGCGAAGTCGGCTTGAAGGGTCCGAATAGCCGTGAAATGACCGAGATAATCACGGTGACGGCGATGGCAATGAAGAGCAGCACCGCAATCGGCGCAAATTCGTTTAACGCCATAAGTTGAACCTACCCTGAGCAAGAAAATGATTGTTCAAAATGGATCAATCTCTCTCAGGTAAGTATATCCTAACGGATTTTAGGAGTCAACTTGGCGAAACGCGACCTACCAGGGAACGTCAACCATTGCTGACAATTATTAATCCAACCAATATCACGGGAATCAGGATACAACACAAACATTGCAGAACGGGTCCACCAACCGAGCCTACGGCATTCCAGATACTCAGGATTACGCTTAGAATCGCGGTAAGAACCGTGCCGAGAAAACTCAATATCTGGGCAAACCAACCTTGAGATGATTGACTTGCATCAGGGAAAGCAATCGGAAGTGGCGCAATTGTTGGCATCTCGGTAGGCGTGGGTGCTTCTGACGGACTCCCTTCAAGAGGGGTTCCAAGCGCAACCTGTGTCAAAAGCGATTCCGTCAGCGTTTGAATGTCAGGCGTGTCTGTTGGGGTATGGTCACCTGCAATAGCGGTCAGGCTTAAGCGAACATTTGCCCGCACAGTTTCGTCCAACTGTGTGGGATTTAAGGGCAGCGCAGGCGAAGGGCGCAACGCCAACCCGATCAGGACGATAAGCGGCATTGCAATCAGTAGAAAAATGGAGAAATAGCGAAATACGAGGCTCACATTCGGATGTGCAAAAGACTTACGGAGTCGTGGCTTCATTGTGATTTTCTAATGAAAACGCCGTAGGGAAACCCTACGGCGCGAGTTAATCAGCGAAAATTTTCAGGTAGCAACCTCTGGTAGTTCACCCAGCGACACCGTTTCGTCGTGAATCAGCATCGCCCGTCCACGCAGCAGCACCAGCAACCCGGCTACAATGGCAAATAATGCGGCGATCTGTACACGCGGGGGAAGATAGCGCACACGTTCCAGAACGGTATACTGCTCCCCCGCCAGATCATGTTGGACTCGCGCCAGATACCGCCGCGATGGGCGCACCCGAACGTAGGACTTATTCAATGCCCGAATCAACGGGATAAATGATTCCATCTCACGGCGGCGAGTCGGCGGAACAAGCGATGTGCCGTTACCGCCCGACAATATTGCATCGGTGACAGCGGTGATCAGCGTTTCCAGATCGGTATTCGGCGTAAAACTCATGATAGAAATGTGCCTCGCTCAGGCTGTTCATCAGCCTCAATAATGTCGCCGCGTTCGAGTTCTTCGCGCAGCGCTAATAACGTGCGATGATATAAAGACTTGATCGCCCCCTCGGTGCGTTCCATGATTGCCCCGATTTCGGCGTTGGATAAATGCTCAACAAACTTGAGCGTCAATAACTGCTGGCGATCTTCCGGCAAACGGCGGATCGCCTGTAGAAGTGCTTCGCGCTCCTGCTTTTCTTCCGCCTGTCGTTCCGGAATCTCTGACGACAGCGAACCCGCGACATAATCATCTAACGGGATGATCTTGCGCCGTCCATGATCCCGATGCCAGTTGGCGACAAGGTTATGGGCGATGCGATACAACCACGCCTGAAACGGGACACCGCGATCCGTATAGGTATTGATATGCCCCATCGCCCGAAAAAAGACCCGTGCCGTTAAATCCTCGGCGTCGTGGACGTTGCCCGTGCGATAGTACACATAATTATAAATCTTTTCGACGTAGCGTTCGTAAAGCTCTCCAAACGCCTCCTTGTCGTCCATCTTGGCGAGATCAACGAGGTCGTTATCTTCAAGGCGCTTGTATTGAGGCTTTCTGACGCGCTCTTGCAACCGTTTACGTATGTTTATCATGCCTATACTAACCCTCTCGGAATTGAATGGTTGCGTTATAATCAGCGCGGCTTATTCGCCTTCTTATGTTCCTTTACGCAAACGGACCGCTTCATGACTCAACCGCTTAGTTTTCAACAGATTATGATGAAACTGCACGAGTTCTGGCAGAGTCAGAACTGCGTGATCTGGCAACCCTATAACATACAGGTCGGCGCGGGTACAGGCAATCCGGCAACGCTGCTCAAAGTGCTGGGACCCGAACCGTGGCGCGTCGCCTATGTCGAGCCGAGCGTTCGCCCCGACGATGGGCGCTATGGCGATAACCCAAACCGTATGCAGTATTACTACCAGTATCAGGTCATCCTCAAACCTGATCCGGGCGACCCACAGGAAATGTATCTGCGCTCCCTCGAAGCCATCGGTATTAACAGCCGTGAACATGACATCCGCTTTGTTGAGGATAACTGGGAAAGCCCCGCGCTCGGCGCATGGGGTCTTGGCTGGGAAGTCTGGCTTGACGGGCAGGAAATCACGCAGTTCACGTATTTTCAGCAGGCAGGCGGCATTGAACTCAACCCCGTCGCCGTCGAAATCACTTACGGTCTGGAGCGAATCGCCCTGCCCCTGCAAGGCAAGGATTCGGTCTGGAACATCAACTGGCTTGGCGACGACATGCAAAGCCTGCTCTATGGCGATGTGCTGTTGCGGAGTGAGATCGAACACTGCACCTATTATTTTGAAGTCGCTGATGTCACGGGCTTGAAAACAACGTTTGATATTTACGAAGCGGAAAGCAAACGCGCACTTGAGGCGGGGCTAGTTATCCCGTCATATGACTATGTGCTGAAATGCAGCCATCTTTTCAACGTGCTGGATGCGCGTGGGGCAATTGGCGTGACCGAACGCGCCAGCTTTTTCCGCCGTATGCGCGATATGACCCGCCGTGTGGCAAAATCTTATTCGGAGCAGCGCCAGCAAATGGAATATCCGCTGGATAAGCTGAATGCGCTGTGGAGTGTCTCGCCCGCGCAGCCAGTCAAAGATGAAACGCCTGCTCCCACCACACCCGCCGATTTCCTGTTGGAGATCGGTGTCGAAGAACTGCCCGCCGATGATGTGACGGCTGCACTGGTACAGTTACGCGCCGCCGCGCCGAAGCTGCTAGAGAATCTGCGCCTCGATCATGAAGGCGTTGAGGTGTTCGCCACGCCACGCCGCCTCGTCATCAGCGCGAAAAATGTCGCGCCAGATCAGGCAGATCGGCAGGTTGCGACGAAAGGTCCAAGCGCGGATCGCGCTTACGATGCCGATGGCAAGCCGACCCAAGCCGCGATTGGCTTTGCGCGGGGCAAAGGTATCGCTGTTGAAGACCTGAAAATCGAAGAATTGGATGGCGGGCGTTATGTCGTCGCGCATATCACGGAAACGGGTCGCCCTGCGATGGATGCGCTTGCTGATGCCCTACCATACGTGATCGCCGGAATCAAATTCGGCAAGTCCATGCGCTGGAATGCCAGCGGAATCGCCTTTTCGCGCCCGATTCGCTGGATCGTCGCTTTGCTTGGCGAGGCGGTCATCCCGTTCAGTTACGCAGGCGTTCACAGTGGGCGAATTACACGCGGTTTGCGCCCCTACGGGTCGCTTGAACAGGAGGTACGAACCAGCGGCGCTTACTTTGATATCCTCAAGAATCAGGGCGTGATCCTCGACTATGAAGCGCGGCGCACCGCGATCACCGCGCAGATTATCGCGTTAGCGCAGGAGATCGGCGGGCGCATTCACAAGGATGAGTCGCTGCTCGATGAAGTGACCAATCTGGTTGAATCCCCTACCGCACTGATCGGCACGTTTGAACAAAAATATCTTGAACTGCCGCGAGATGTGCTGGTCACAGTGATGAAAAACAAGCAGCGTTACTTTGCCGTTGAAGACGCGAAAGGGGCGCTCATGCCCTACTTTATCGCCGTCCGTAATGGTGACAGCGATCATCTTGATAAAGTCACGCATGGCAATGAACAGGTGCTACGCGCCCGTTTCAGCGACGCCTCGTATTTCTTCGCGCAGGACACGCAGAAAACGCTCATGGAGTTTCTCCCGCGCCTGTCCACGCTGACGTTTCAGGAAAAACTCGGTTCCATGCTGGATAAGAACCAGCGTATCGCGGCTATCACCGAGTCGCTTGGCACGCTTTTGGGTTTAAGCAATGGCGAAATTACGATTGCAAAACAGGCGGCGGCGATCCTCAAGGCGGACCTCGCAACGCAGATAGTCGTCGAGATGACCTCGCTGCAAGGCGCAATGGGACGCGAGTACGCCCTTCGGGAAGGTCAGCCTCCCGAAGTCGCCAGCGCGATTTTTGAACACTGGCTGCCGCGCAATGCCGACGACATTTTGCCTGCCAGTAACGCTGGAGCGCTCCTCTCACTGGCGGATCGGCTGGACAGCCTGACTGGGTTATTCGCCGCCGGGCTTGCACCGCAGTCCAACGCCGATCCGTATGGCTTGCGCCGCGCCGCGTTAGGCATTGTTCAGATCGTCTCGGCGAAGAAACTGGATGTGGACTTATCGAAGGTGATTGCGACGGCAGCGGACGCGCAACCGATCCCCGTTTCGCCCGAATTGCAGGCGCAAGTGCTCGAATT
>Ga0224722_1000451_pt1 | contig 23877 bp, 18 predicted proteins | sample Balambano_FR1_Me_FD_161646 | JGI IMG/M metagenome (GOLD analysis project Ga0224722, IMG submission 161646) | Freshwater sediment microbial communities from Lake Towuti, South Sulawesi, Indonesia - Balambano_FR1_MetaG | ecosystem: Environmental > Aquatic > Freshwater > Lake > Sediment | place... | reverse complement strand
GTGTGTGCCTGATTCGACGCAGGCGCGACTGATAACAGGACGCCGCCCGCGATCAGCGCACCGCCAACCAGAATTGCGCTGGTGACCTGCTGACCGAGCAGCAGCGCGGCCAGAACGGTGCCAACCAGCGGCTGCGCGAAAAAGAAGAGTGAGGCCGTCGATGCTGGCACGAGCGCAAAGCTGCGATTCCACAGCCACATCGCCAGCGCGGTGGAAATCACTCCGAGATACAGGATGCCGAGCACGATTCCCGGGGTGATGTCGTCGACGGGCCGTGTGCCGACCTCAATCGCGCTCGCGGGAATGGTGACGATCAGGCCGCCAATGGGCATCACGAACGACAGGAGGGTGGTATCCACACGCGTGCTCATCCGCCGGACAAGGACAGAATAAAGCGCCCATGTGACGGCCGCCAGCGCCAGCATCACGTTGCCGAAGAACGCATCCGAGCTGAAGTCGGCGTTCGTCGGGTCGATGATGATCAGGACGCCGATGCTAGCCACAACGACGCTGACGATCTGCCGGATGGTTAGCTTTTCCCGCAGGAGCCATGCGGCAAAAATCAGGATGAACGCAGGCGATGCACTCGTGATCAGCGCGCCATTCACGGCGGTCGATCGATCTGTCCCGACAAATTGCGCACCCAGGCTGAGCCCGAAACCAATCAGCCCGATTCCGAGGCTTAGGGCCAGGTCCCGCCGTGGCAGGTCGAAAGAACGGCGAGCTGCCAGCAGGATCAGCCCAAGCACCAGAACCGAGATCACCAGGCGGATTGTCAGCAGCGTGAACGGTGGAATCGATTGCAGCACCACATCCGAAACGACGTACATACCGCCCCAGATGGCGGCCGCTGCAATGCCATATAATGCACCGCGGAAGGTGGTCGACATCCTGTTTCGGCTGCCTCACGATGACGAAAGTTCTGTGCAGAGCAGAATAGACACTGCAATCCTTCTCGCATAAGCCAAATTGGATCTATATGGGTTAGTTGACAAATCTGTGTTTGAAATACTTGTAATGCAATTTTGCCCACGCTATAGTTTTCGCGGTCTATGGAGCATTGGAGTGAAGGCACATGAAGAAGTTTTTGGCACTGGCGGGCTCCGCCGCTCTTGTTGCCGCCCTTGGCGTATCTGCGGTTTCAGCTCAGGATGATAACGTCATCCGGATTGCTTCGCAGTCTCCGCTCAGCGGCGGTCAGTCTGTTCTCGGTGTCTCGATCAGCAACGGCGTTCGCCTGGCGATTGAGCAGCTTTCCGGCCCTCTCACCGATCTTGGCTATATCGTGGAATACGTGCCGTTCGACGACCAGGCGACGCCTGAAGTCGGCGTTTCCAACGCGCAGCAGATCGTTGCAGATCCCACGATTCTTGCGGTCATTGGCCACCTGAACTCGGGCGTCGCCATTCCGTCGTCGGAAGTTTACAACGACAACGACCTGGTGATGATTTCGCCGGCCAACACCAACCCGCTGGTGACGGACCGCGGTCTGCCGACCGTGAACCGCGTCTGCGGACGTGACGACCTGCAGGGCCCGACGGGCGCGAACTATGCCGCAGAGCTTGGCGCGACCTCCGTCTACATCCTGCACGACACCACGGCATACGGCCAGGGCGTCGCGGAATTCTTCCAGTCTGAAGCGGAAGCCATTGGTCTGACGGTGCTGGGTTTCGAAGGCACGGAAGAAGCTTCCAACTTCGATGCCATCGTTCAGCCGATTCTGGCGCTGTCCCCTGACCTGATCTATTTCGGCGGCATTTACAACCAGACTGCGCCTTTCATTTCCCAGGCCCGTTCGGCAGGTTATGAAGGCCTGTTTATGGGCCCGGATGGTTTCGACAGCAGTGAGTTTGCGTCGATCGCGGGTGATGCTGGCGTTGGCACCTACTACACGTCGGTGGCCGGCCCCGCCTCGATTTATCCGAACGCTGCCCAGTTCATCGAAGATTACACGGCGGAGTTTGGCGAAGGCCCGCAGCCGTTCTCTGCTCAGGCATATGACGCCACGGCGATTGCCCTTGCGGCGATTGCTGCAGCAGCCGAAGAAGCCGGTGCAGTTCCTGCTCGTGCTGATGTCGCTGCTGCTGTCCGCGCCACCGAAAACTACGAAGGCCTGACGGGCAATATCACCTTCGACGACAACGGTGACCCGGAAATCGGTCTGTACTACGTTCTGCAGGTGGGCTCGGCAGACCCGGACGAATGGAGCAACAACGAACTGCTCGCCACCCTGGAAATTCCGTCGCCCCTGATGGCAGCTGCCATGGCGGAAGCGACCCCGAGCTCCTAGTGTGACGCTGTAGCCTGTCGCGGTGGCGTCGGTCCACAGAGAAGATTTCTGTGACCGACGCTGCCGCGCTTTTTTTTTAGCCTGTCGGAGTTTGCATTATGAGCGCAGAGTCGCTGAGCCCACAGCGCCGGGGTCTCCTTGACCCAATCACGCAGTCCCCTGTCTGGCAGCGTTTCAGACAGAGCGCCATCTATCGATATCTTCTGTTTCCTATTGGCCAGATTGTGATTTTCGCGACGTTTGCCATCGTCCTGCTGACGGTCGTCGCTTACATCATCGCGATTCTGTATCCAGAACCGCGTCCGAATATAAACCTTCTGACGCAGCTTAACATCCAGCTTCCTGGCATGATCATCAGCGGTATCAGCATCGGCTTCGTCTACGCGATGATCGCGCTCGGTTACACCCTCGTTTATGGCGTCCTCAAATTCATCAATTTCGCACACAGCGAAGTCTTTATGGTGGGCGCAGTGGTCGGCTTCGCCTTCCTGAATTTCCTGCTGTCGCTCGGTGTGATCGAGGTGTGGAACCCGATCGCGCTTGTGATTGCGACGGTGATCATCAGTGCGATTGTCTGCGGCCTGCTGGCGGTGATCATCGAACGACTGGCTTATCGACCACTGCGGCGAGCACCGCGCCTCGTCCCCCTCATCACTGCGATTGGTATTTCCTTCATTCTGCAGGATCTGGTTCGTGCGATCGCCTCATTTACGATTAACGACTTCAATCTGAGTTATCCCACACGGAACCTCGATTTCTTCAAGAATCCAATCCCGATGACGTTCGGTGACAATGAAGTGCGGGTCCGGGTGACGTCCATCATCATCATCATCGCCGCCATCATCATGCTGGTAATCCTCAATTACTTCGTCAACGGGACCAAATCTGGCCGCGGCATTCGCGCCATTTCGATGGATCAGTCGACAGCCGGCCTGATGGGCATTCCCGTAAACCTGATGATCAGCCTGACGTTCTTTATCGGCGGTGCATTTGGTGGCGCAGCGGGGGCACTGTTCGGGCTGAATGTCGGAACGGTGACACCGTATGTCGGGTTTGTACCTGGCCTGAAAGCGTTCACCGCCGCGGTACTCGGCGGGATTGGCAATATCACCGGCGCGCTTCTGGGCGGCCTGCTCATTGGCATGATCGAAGCATATCTCAATGGCCTGCTCGTGTATTTCCCGGCAATCGGCATTCGCTATACCGACATCATCACCTTCGGAATCCTGATTGCGGTGCTGATCTTCCGGCCAAGCGGTTTGCTCGGCGAGCGCGTGGATGAGAAAGTGTAGGGACTGAGGAATGACTTCCATCACTGCTCCTGCCCCTCAGCGCGCAAACTGGCGCCAGATGCTCGACCGGCCCGCAGTGGCAATTGCGGTGGCAGTCCTCTATGTCGCCGCTGCGATTACAATTGTGCTGCTTCTGGATCGAAACAGTCTGTGGTATCCGCTGTTCAACATGATTGCACTGCCAATCTTCATGCTCTCGCCGATCGTCGTCGCGTCACTCAGCATCCCGCGAACAATCAAGATCGTGATGCTCATCGTGATGTTTGCCGTCATCATGCCGATCATCGGCATCGAGAATCCGCCCTATCTCGAGATTGCCATCCAGGTCAGCATCTTTGCCGGGCTGGCGCTAGGGCTGAACATCGTGGTTGGCTTCGCAGGGCTGCTCGACCTCGGCTATGTCGCTTTCTTTGCAGTCGGCGCGTATCTGTGGGGCATGGCGACCTCGCCTGCTGATACCATCTGGACTGAAAACCAGTTAACTGTGAACTATTGGGTAACCAACCTCGGCCCCGAGGCCGGATCGCTCGTGGTGGGACTCGTGTCAGCGGTTCAGAGCGGCGCCTTTTATCTGTTCATCTTCATCGGCATCATTGTCGCTGCGCTGGTTGGCGTGCTGCTTGGCCTGCCGGTGCTGCGTCTGCGCGGAGACTATCTGGCGATCGTGACGCTGGGTTTTGGTGAGGTGATCCGCATCCTGGTGCGCAATCTCGACGCGCCGACCAATCTCACCAACGGCTCACAGGGGTTGAACGACATCGGGACGCCGCCGCTGCCCGGATTTTATGTTGGATTTACAGACTCGCTTTCGCGTGCGCTTGGCATTCCGCTGAACAATCCGGAAGTGCTGGCCAACCAGCTTCTGCTCTACACGATCGCGCTGGTGCTGCTGTTCGTCATCATACTGGTCTGTTCGCGCCTGAAAGATTCGCCGATTGGCCGGGCGTGGACAGCCATCCGCGAAGATGAGGTTGCTGCAATCGCCATGGGTGTTCCGCTCGTGCGCATGAAGCTGCTTGCGTTTGCCAGCGGTGCTGCCTTTGCAGGTGCGATCGGAACCCTCTATGCGGCGAAACAGTCGTTCATCGACCCGCAGAGCTTCATCCTGCTTCAGTCTATTTCCATCCTCGCGATGGTCATCGTTGGCGGAATGGGCAACATCAAGGGCGTGGTGGTGGGCGCCATGATCGTCACGATCATCGACCTGCATACGCTGTCGAATCTGTCGCTGCAGCTCAATGCGCTGCGCAATGCCGACCTGCTCGACATCCCCCAGCAGCTCGACCCATCCAAGTATCAGCCGCTCGTGTTTGGCATCATCCTCGTGCTGATGATGCTGTTCAGGCCGGCGGGGCTGCTTCCGGAAAAGAGTCGGAAACTTGAGCTGCAGGAACGCGACGACGAGGGATTTGAAGAATCGACAGAGCTGCCTTTGACCGAACCCGTCATTGCCGAATCCTCACCGGAGCGCTGAAAAATGCTTCTCGACGTTCAGAACCTGGTCAAATCGTTCGGCGGAATTCGTGCAGTACGCAACGTCAGCATCTCCATCCCGGAGAGCAGCATCTGCGCGGTCATCGGCCCGAACGGCGCTGGCAAGACCACATTCTTCAATCTGCTTACAGGCATCTATAAACCGGATGAGGGCACCGTCTTGTTTGACGGGAAGAGTCTTCTTGGCCTGCGCCCGGATCAGGTGAACAAGGCCGGCATCGCCCGGACATTCCAAAGTATTCGCCTGTTTCACAACATGACGGTCCTCGAAAACGTGATGGTGGGCATGCATTCCAGGCTGCGGATGTCGATGGTTGAAACCCTGCTTCGTCCACGGTCTTTCGGAGAGCAGGAACGTGAAGTGCGCGCAAAGTCGATCGAGCTGCTGCGGTTTGTAGGGCTGGCAGGGAAGGGCGATGAAATCAGCAAGAACCTGCCCTATGGCGACCAGCGCCGGATCGAAATCGCGCGCGCGCTGGCAAGCCGTCCGCGCCTGATCCTGCTGGATGAGCCAACGGCCGGCATGAATCCGAACGAGAGCGACGAGGCGATGGCGCTCTTTCGCAAGATTCGCGATGACCTTGGCGTGACCGTCGTCCTGATCGAACATGACATGCGGGTCGTCATGGGAATCAGTGAACACATTGACGTGCTCGACTACGGCGAAAAGATTGCCAGCGGAACGCCAGCCGAAATTCGTGCCAATCCAAGGGTCATCGAAGCGTATCTCGGCAAGCGGGCGGCGCGTGAACACGGGGGAAGCGACAATGGCACCGCTGCTTGAGCTGAACGGCGTCCATACCTATTACGGCCATATCCACGCTCTCAAGGGCATCAGCATCAAGGTCGAAAAGGGCGAGATTGTCACGCTGGTGGGCACCAACGGTGCCGGCAAGTCGACGACGCTGAAGACGATCAGCGGCATCACGCGTGCAAAACGCGGCACGATCAGCTTTGAGGGCCGCGACATCACGCAGATGGCGACGCACAACATCGCCGGTCTCGGCATCGCCCATGTACCGGAGGGTCGGCGCATTTTCCCCCTGCTGACGGTGCGGGAAAACCTCGAGGTGGGTTCGTGGAATGTCGGCAAGCGATCGGTCATCAACGAGCGCATGGAAGAGATGTTTGACCTGTTTCCGCGCCTGCGGGAACGCACAAATCAGAAGGGCGGCACGCTGTCCGGCGGTGAACAGCAGATGCTTGCCATCGCCCGGGCCCTGATGAGCGGGCCGAGGGTTCTGCTTCTGGATGAGCCGTCGATGGGGCTTGCGCCAGTGCTGGTCGAAGGAATTTTCGAGATCATCAGGCGCATCAACGAAGCAGGCAATACCGTGCTGCTCGTTGAACAGAACGCTCTCATGGCACTTGAAATTGCGCACCGCGGCTACGTTATACAGACGGGTTCCATTGTGCTCGAAGATACGGGCGCAGCCCTGATGGGCAACGATCACGTCCGGCGCGCCTATCTGGGCGAGTCGTAGCGACCGGCATCCGCAATACAATGGAATTCAAGCTCCCGAGGACGCGAAAGCGTTCTCTTTTTTTGCCCACGCGCAGCACTCATCTGACGATTATCGGCGCATGAGACTATGGAGGTCATGAAACCAGATCGCGTGTTTCTGGCTGTCTTGGCCGCCAGTTCGCTCTTCCTGTCTGCGGATGCACAGGGTGTGCCAAAGGCCGACTGGCCGGAAACATCATTCTTTCGGGGAAACCTCAGTCGAACTGGCCTGTATGCCTCAGAGCCGCTGCGCGACGAACCCGCGCTCGCATGGACGTTTCCGATCGACCGGCCCGTTCGGGCTTCGGCGGCAGTGGCGGCTGGGTATGCCGTGATCGGTAGCGAAGCGGGCGTTCTGAATGCGCTCGATGCAGCATCGGGCGAACCTCGCTGGCAGTTTGACGCTGGTGCGGCGATCGTGGCCACGACTGCCATCGCCGACAATCGGGTGTACGGTGCCGATCTGGGCGGCCGGGCATGGGCGCTGGCGCTCGAAAGCGGTGAAGCGCAGTGGACGTTCACCGCGGAAGGCGGCATCTATGCGTCACCTGCGGTTGCAGATGACACCGCCTTCGTTTCGAGCCTGGACGGAAACCTGTACGCACTGTCTCGCGATTCCGGTGCCGAGATCTGGCGATTTGCTCTGGGCGGCGAAGCCTGGTCGTCTCCGGCAGTGGCCGGTGACAGAATCTTTGCCGCCAGCCGGGCCGGTACGCTGTTCGCGCTGGAACTCGAAAGTGGCCGCGTCCTGTGGTCATGGGAAGCGGGCACAGGCATTGACAGCACGCCAGCGGTGGACGGCGGGGTCGTCTATGTCGGCACGTATGCCGGAGATGTCGTGGCTCTGGATAGTTCCAGCGGTGATATCGTGTGGTCAGTTTCTCTGGGGAGCGCCATCTACGCTTCGCCAGCGGTGGACGGGAGCGCCGTCTATATCAACGGGATCGATGGCAGCCTGCATGCGCTTGACCGCGAGACGGGAGAGGCTCGCTGGATGTTTGAAATGGGCAGCCCGGCGTATTCGTCCGCATCCGTTTCGGGCGAGGTTGTCTATGCGCTCAGCGAGCGAGGTGGCTGGTTGTATGCCCTGGCAGCGGCAGATGGCATCGAACTCTGGCGGGTGGTGACGGGCTACGAAGGCGACTGGCGCGCGTCAACACCGGTGCCTGTGAACGGCATGCTGTTCATCGGCAGCAATCGCGACGGTTTGCTCGTTTTTCGGCAGGCCAACTGAATCTTCGCTGGACGGAACCCGGTCTGCACGGCACAATTGCAGCAAATCCTCAACCGAGCGAAAGGGTGATGCATGAGCACTGTCCGCGTAACCGTGTGGAATGAAGGACGTCATGAGAAAACCAGTGCCGCGGTGCAGGCGGTCTACCCGAACGGCCTGCACACTGCCATTGCTGACGGACTGCGCGAGGAAGGCTTTATCGTGCGCACGGCATTGCTCGATGACCCTGAGCATGGGCTGACAGAAGCCGTGCTGGACGATACCGATGTGCTGACGTGGTGGGGGCACATGGCCCACGGCGACGTATCGGACGCCATCGTTGAACGGGTGCACCAGCGCGTTCTCGCTGGCATGGGGTTGATCGTCCTGCATTCCGGGCATTTCTCCAAAATCTTCAAACGGCTGATGGGGACGAGTGGCAATCTGAAGTGGCGCGAAATCGGTGAAAAGGAACGCATCTGGGTGACCAACGCCGCCCACCCGATCGCCAGCGGACTGAACGACTATTTCGAGATACCGCACGAAGAAATGTATGGCGAGCCGTTCGGCATTCCTGAACCGGATTCTCTCGTTTTCGTGAGCTGGTTTGAAGGCGGCGAGGTCTTCCGGAGCGGATGCTGCTGGTACCGCGACCAGGGCAAGGTCTTTTACTTCCGGCCAGGTCATGAAACCTTCCCGACGTATTTTGACCCGAACGTGCGCAAGGTGATCGCCAATGCCGTGCGCTGGTGTGCACCGTCGAACGGCCCGCGTGTGACGGTCGAGAACCGGCCCCGGCCGCTGGAACCGGTCGCAGGGTACTAAGACGAACCCATGTCAAAAGTCATTCTTGTGCTGAGCGATGCGCTCCGTGACGATGTCGCGCTGCGCCACATGGGTTACCTCGAGCATCTCGTCGAACGCCGCCACGCGACGCGTTATACCGCCGTTGCGGAAATGCCGACGATGTCGCGCCCCAACTACGAAACGGTTCACACCGGCGTTCCCTGTACGGTGCATGGCATCACCAACAATTACATCGTCCGGCGTTCCAGTGTGCCGAACGTATTTCAGCATGCGCGTGGCAGCGGAAAATCGACAGCCGCCTCGGCCTACTTCTGGTTCTCGGAACTTTACAACCACGCACCGTTCGATCCGGTTGAGCACCGTGAAGTGGACGACGAATCACTGGATATCCAGCACGGCCGCTTCTATTTCTTCAGCGGCGGGAACGGAATTGGCTACCCGGATGTGGACGTCTTTTCAGCCGGGGCAATGCTGGCCAGACGATACTTCCCGGACTACCTGCTGATCCACCCGATGATGAACGACGCCCTGGGAGAAGAATTCGGCGGTGATTCGTACCAGTATCGTCGCAACGTAATCGCTCAGGATACCATTCTCGCGAATCTCATCCCGCCTGTGCTGACTGCTGGCTATACCGTTCTCGTCACAGGCGATCACGGGATGTGCGATGATCCTTCAACGCATGGCGGATCGATCCCGCAGGTACGCAATGTCCCCCTTTACATCATCCCGTCAGATGGCAGGGGGAACGGGAATACGCGACAAACGGTCTCTCAGCTTCAGATTGCGCCGACAATCCTGAGCCTCCTCGGACTGACCATCCCGGAGACGATGCGGGCGGCACCCATCCCGGTCGGCGAAACGGAGGATGTCCAGTGACCTCGTCTGTCGATTCCCTGCTCGCCTTTGCCGTCGAAATCGCCTATCAGGCGGGGCGGCTCACACTCGGACACTTTCAGACCGGGCTTGCTGTTGAGCGCAAGTCGGACGATTCGCCTGTCACCGTGGCCGACCGCAGTGCGGAAGCCTTCCTGCGCAAGGCCATCACGGAACGCTTTCCTGATCACGGCATCGTCGGTGAAGAATACGGGGTGCACGAGAGTTCCGGCAGTCTTCGCTGGATCCTCGATCCAATTGATGGAACCAAGTCCTTCATTCACGGCGTTCCCCTGTACTCCAACCTGATCGGCCTTGTGGATGATGACCTGCCGCCTGACCGGAACGTCCTGGTCGGTGTGGCCAATTTCCCGGCACTCAACGAAACGCTGTACGCAGCCCGTGGGGAAGGGGCCTACTGGAACGGAAGACCGGCGTGTGTGTCGTCTGTCGATCGTCTGGAAGACGCCACAGTCCTTTTCAGCGATGTCAAAGGCTATGGGAAGCATCGGCCCGCATTTGACTACCTGATCCAGCACTCCTACATTCAGCGAACCTGGGGCGACTCATACGGCTATGCCCTGGTGGCAACAGGCCGGGCTGATGTCATGCTCGACCCGGCGATGCATGTCTGGGATTGCGCGCCCTTCGGCGTCATCATGGCTGAAGCTGGAGGCACTTTCACAGACTGGAACGGAGTTTCGACGATCAGCGCCGGCGAATCTGTCGCCACCAACGGCCACCTTTTTAACGCGGTTCTCAGGGCGACGGCAGGATGAATTCAGCCGCATGATGCAGCCAGGTGATCAACAGATCGAGACCCTGATGCAGGTCGCTTCGCTGCTGGCAGCATCGGGATCGACGCTCATTACATTTGTGATTGCGCTGCTCGTTTGCGTGGTGATCTGTACCGTGCTGATGATGCTCGACTGGAATCGGGCTCGCTGGGGCGCGCTGATCCCCATCATCACCATCGGGATGGCGTGTGGCCTGCTGGGGATCGGCTACATTCTGTATGGTGCAGCCGGCAGCATCATCAGCATCGATCTCGATGCGCCGCGCGTATGGCTCGGTACGCCCTACGAAGCGCTGGCCACGGCCGTCAAGGCGTCGATTGGAGTGGCCAGCGGCTGGGGAGTGATCGCGCTTACTGCGGGACTGCTCGCAATCATGTTGTCGGCAGCAGTGCTCATTCGGCTGTGGCTGAGCGCAGCGGGCAGACGTCGTGCCAGGCTTCAGGCAGCGACGTCCGGATCAAGGTGACCGTCGATCAGCTTGCGGGTGTCGATTCCGCTGTCGCTTCGGCGGTGCTCTCCATGTCAGCAGCTTCTGTGGATTCCGCTGTTGCTTCCGGATTGAGGGTCGCTTCGGCGGTGGCCTCGGCAGTCGCTTCCACGGTCGCTTCAACTGTTGCCTCAGCAGTTACTTCAGGGAAGGGCGTCCGCGTGGGGCGGATCGTCGGTTCAGGGACATTTGCCTCCGGCGTACAGGCAGCGACAGCAAGCAGAATGATCAGCGTCAGAATGGCAAAACCGCGTTTCATGGAGATTGACCTTTTGAATCGACAGGCAATTGTCAGCCGAAGATACTATCAGTTCTCGGCTTCAGCGCCAAGCGGTCAGCGATGGACTTCATCATTCAGGGGCTAATATGACGTCACAACTCCTGCCGACACCGGGTTCGAAGCTCGGTATCTGGTATCGCGCAGCCCGCCCACGCACACTGACGGCAACCTATGTGCCGCTCGGTGCGTCGGCCATGATCGCCATTCAGCAGGGCATATTCAATCTGCTGCTGTTCGTGCTTTCACTGATTGCGGCCCTGCTACTTCAGATTGCCGCTAACCTGATCAACGAGTACGTGGATTTTCGCCGCGGAGCCGAAGACCAGAAGCTGAGCGGGCAGGGGATGATTCTCAAAGCCGGTCTGCTTTCACCGCGTGAGGTGCTGGCTGCGGCGATCGTGTCGCTGGTCGGCGGCTGTCTGATCGGCCTGTTCGTTCTGACACAGAGCGGCCCTCTGCTGCTGCTGATCGGCGTCCTGGGTGTACTGGTGGTCATTTCCTACACGGCGGGGCCATTTGCGCTGGCCTACAACGGACTCGGCGAAATTGCAGTCTTTATCTTCATGGGGCCGCTGATGGTTCTCGGCGCCTATTTTGTCATGGCCGCGCGCTTCGACTGGACGCCGATCTGGGTAGGCATTCCGATCGGGCTGATGGTTGCGGCCATCCTGCACGCGAACAACGTCCGGGACATCGAGTCCGACCGTGCCGTCAACAAACGGACGCTGGCTGTGCTGCTGGGCCTGCGTGCCGCGCGCATCGAATTTGCCTTGCTGGTGGTCGGCGCATATGGCGCGCTGGTCATTCTGGCATTGGCGTCGATCGTCCCGATCACGAGCCTTCTGGCGTTTGTGACGGCACCGGAGGCCTTCCGGCTGATCGAAATGGTGCAGACAAGCTCGGATAATGCGCTGCTGCACCAGGCACAGGGCAGGACCGCGCAGCTCCACGGTCAGTTCGGCATGTTCATGATCATCGGGTGGGGTGTTGGCCTTGCGCTGATCGCTGTCGGCGCGCTTCGCTGACGTTCAGCCTACGGCTCCGCATCGCTTTTCTCCTGTGATCACCGGGATGTCGCGTTAGGCACGCCTGTCACGAACTATTGGACGGTGATGGACTGCGCTGCATTCTGCTAGGATTGCTGTGCACCTGACAGTCACCGACTTCAACATGACAACCGTCTCTCAATCGGAATCTCAGCCGGAGCGCCGCGAGCGCGCGAACCTTTCGTGGTTGCTGCGTTTCGTGCGTAACAGCCCGCGTCCTCTTGTTGGATCCATCGTCAGCGGGATTGTGGGTGGTGTTGCCGTCATCATGGAGCCATTTCTGATTGGCTCGATTGTGGATCATCTGAACGATGGTGCAGATTCCAGCGTCATTCTGGTGGACGTTCTGCTCCTGATTGTGTTCGGTGTTGTCACGGTCATCGCCTTTTACGCACAGCGTTACTACAGCGGTGAACTGAGCTATAACGTCAACTACGACGTGCGCCAGGTCTTGTTCGATCGCATGCTTGAGCAGGATCAGGCTTTTTTCAACCAGTACTCCACCGGTGATCTGATTTCGCGTCTGCACAGCGATGTGGACATGGTCTGGCGGCTCGTGGTGCTGTCCGGCCTTCGCCTGGTGAGCAGCTTGACTGGGCTAATCATCATTTTCATCCTGCTTGCCAGCGTCAGCATTCCGCTGACGGCTGCCGCCTTCCTCGTGCTGCTGGTTACCACCAGCTTTCAGGTGTGGGCTGGGCTATCCCTGGCGCCGAAGTTTGAACAGGTGCAGCAGCAGGGCGGCGTCATGGCGGGGTTCGTTCAGGATGCGATCACGGGCATCCAGACAATCAAGGCCTTCGGCACAGAGGCCGAAACGTCTGCCGCCTTTGCCCAGTCCAATGCGGATTATCGCCGCCGCTGGCTGTACTTCAAGCGGCGCAACGAGCCGGTGGGAATGCTCCCAAACGCGATCAGCCAGCTCACCACCGGGATTGTCGTTCTGTTCGGCGGTCTAATGGCCATCAACGGCCAGATCACGCTGGGAAATTTCGCACAGTTCCTGATTTATCTCGGCCTGATCAGTCAGTTGCTTCTGAACCTCGGCGTGATCTATCAGCGGCTGCAGCAAACGCGTGGCGCGCTTCAGCGGCTCACGCCGATGCTTCAGTCCCCAGGCATACAATCGCCTCGTGCGTCTCGCAGCGTCGAATCGCTGACACCTGAAATTCGATTCGAGAATGTAACGCTGGTGCTGGACAACGAAGTTCTGCTCGACGACATCACGCTCACCATCCCTGCCGGCAAGACAGTCGCCATCGTAGGGGCGACCGGCTCCGGAAAGTCGCTCCTGGTAGGGCTCATCGGGCGGATTCATGATCCAACGGTCGGCCGTGTAACGATCGGCGGTGTCGATGTGCGGGATCTGATGCTGGAAGATCTGCGCAGCATGATCGCCTATGTTCCACAAACCACGTTTTTGTTCTCGCAGACGCTTCAGGAGAACCTGCGCATGGGCACGGCGGACGCTGATGACGATGCTGTTGCCTACGCGATGCATGTGTCCCGCCTGAGCAACGATCTGGCACAGCTCACCGACGGGCTGGATACGCTGGTCGGCGAGAAGGGCGTCATGCTCTCCGGCGGACAGAAGCAGCGGCTCGCCATCGCGCGGGCGGTCATTCGCAACCCATCCATCCTCATCATGGATGATGCGCTGTCCAGTGTCGATACGCGCACAGCGGCTGACATTCTCGCTGATCTGCGCGAAGTTGTTCGCTCGCGCACAAGCATCGTAATCGCTCATCGTGTGGCAACCGTGCGAGATGCTGATTTCATTGTCGTCATGCACGACGGGAAGATCGTTCAGCAGGGCACCCATGAGGAGCTCGTCACCGTCGAAGGTCACTATCGTCGAACCGTCCTCCACGAGCTTCAGGATGTGGCCCATGTCGCTGCCCATGCCTGACGGCGCGCTTCGGCCGCGTCGCCGACTCGTCAGCCGCGCCGACAGCGCCGCCAGTTCACTGAGCGATCGCTTTCTGGTGCAAATGCTGGCCGCCATTCTCCGCCCATATCAGGCGCAGATCGGCGTCGTTTTCCTGCTCCTGATTCTGGTGACCCTCCTGTCTCTGCTGCCCCCTTACCTGGTGCAGCAGGCAGTCGATGGTCCGATCACCAGTGCTGACCCGGCTGGTCTGATCCCGATCGGTCTCATCTACTTTTCCTCGATCGCAGCCGTCTTTGTGCTTCGATTCGCCTACACCTATCTCCTGCAGACGGTAGGACAGAATGCGCTGGTCGATCTTCGCCAGCAGTTGTTCGAACACATCGTGCGACAGGACATGCGTTTTTTCAACACCACGCCGGTTGGCCAGATCGTCTCACGGATGTCGAACGATATTGAAGCGCTGACCGAATTGCTCTCGACCAGTATCGTCATGGTAGTGAGCAACATGTTCACGCTGGTCGGCATCGTCATCGTGATGTTTCTCATCAACTGGCGGCTTGCACTCCTTGGAACCTGCGTCCTGCCGATCATGATTGTGGCCACCGTGTACTGGCGCAAACGGATTCGTGCGGCATCTAACCGGCTCCACCGTCTCATCGCTGATTACCTGGCTTTCGTAAATGAGGCGCTCGGCGGCATGCTCATCATTCAGCTTTTCGGCCGCCAGACGCAAACGCGAGAGGCATTTGCCGGCATCAACGGCGACTATCGCCTCATTCATGGCAGCCTTCGCGACGCGTACACCAGTTATTCGAGCGTCCTCCAGCTCCTGACGACTGTTGGCATTGCCGTGGTGCTTTACTTTGGAAGCCAGGGCGTCATCGCGCAGTGGGCGACGCTCGGCATGCTGATCGCGTTCATCGAGTACACGCGCCGGAGCTATGAGCCCATCCTGCAACTGGCTGAGCAGTTCGCGCAGATCCAGACTGCCTTGTCTGCCGGTGAACGCGTCGCGCGGATGCTTCAGGTACAGCCAGAAATTCCGGAGCCGAAAGAACCCGTTCGCATCGAACCGCGCAATCACGGGTTCGCATTTGAACATGTCAGCTTTGGCTACGAGCCAGGCGCGCTGGTGCTCAGGGACGTGAGCTTTGAGGTAAGTCCGGGCCAGCGCGTGGCCATCGTCGGGGCAACCGGCGCCGGCAAGACTTCACTTGCGGGGCTGATCGCGCGATATTACGATGTCAACGAGGGGCGCGTGCTCATCGACGGTGTGGATGTCCGGCAGATCGCCACGCCGGACCTTCGCTCAGGCGTGACGGTGGTGCCGCAGAATCCATACTGCTTTCACGATACCATTCGCGAGAATCTGAAGCTGTATGATCCGCAGATCACCGACGAGGCGATGATGCGTGCGGCAGAGCTGGCTTGCGCGGCGCCATTTATCAGTCGGCTGCCCCAGGGCTATGACTACAGGCTGCTGCCCGGCGGCGCGAACCTGTCGCAGGGCCAGCGGCAGTTGATTGCCCTGACGCGGGCTCTGCTTCATTACCCTCACAGCATTCTGGTGCTGGATGAAGCCACGAGCAGCATCGACACGGAAACCGAGCGCTGGATCCAGCAGGGGCTCGCACAGGCGCTGACCGGCCGGACGAGTCTGGTGATTGCCCACCGACTCAGCACCATTCGTGACGCAGACTGCATTCTGGTCATGCAGCGCGGAAGGCTGGTCGAGCAGGGGACACACGAAGCCCTGCTGCGCCAGAACGGGATATATGCACAGCTCCATCGGCGTCAGTTTCACGTATCAGATCCGGAATCAGCCGTGAACTGAACGTGCTATGATCGGCGCAGACGGTATCGCGAACGCCCCCGATTTTTTGTAAACTGACCTTCGTGGCGCGGCGCTCGCAACGACGCTTATGCGTCGCCGGCCAGTCAGGAAGAAATTGATGCAAAACACAGCCTTCTGGAACACCTTTCACGGCGCCAACGCAGCCTACGTTCAGGAACTGTACGATCGTTATCTGACGGATCCGTCTTCGGTAGACGCTGCGGCCAGGCGGCTGTTCGCGACCTGGCGGCCGCCGGAAGTCGAAGCGGACTCTGCCGTCTATTCAGAGCATCCGGTCGAAGGGGCATCCATTGCGAGAATTGTGGGTGGTGCCAACTGGGTGGAAGCGATACGGGAACGCGGTCATCTGCAAGCCATGATCGATCCGCTTGGATCTGCCAACATTGGCGATCCATCGCTGGACCCTTCTGCACACGGCATTCAGGAAGATGACCTGCGCGGTCTTCCGGCGTCACTCGTTGGCGGGCCGATGGCAGCAAGCAGTGCCGACGCGCTGGAGGCCGTGTGCGCGCTGAAGTCGATTTACATGCACACGACTGGCTACGACTTCGATCACGTGCGTGAACCGGCAGAGCGTACATGGCTTCGGGAAGCGGTCGAAACGCGGCGCTATCACGCCAGTTCGCAGCCGGTCGATGGCGGAGCCGTGCTGCAGCGGCTGACGGAAGTCGAAGCGTTCGAGCAGTTCATTCACCGGATTTTCCCCGGCAAGCACCGCTTCTCGATCGAAGGGCTGGACATGATGGTGCCGATGCTCGATGAAATCATCAGCAGTGCGGCACAGGACGGCGTGCGCGCCATTCTGTTTGGTATGGCGCATCGCGGCCGGCTCAACATGCTGGCCCATACGCTTGGCAAGTCTTACGCGAGCATCTTTGCCGAATTCAAGGATCCGCTCCAGCCTCACAAGTTCCGGGACGACCTGGGGTGGATGGGAGACGTCAAGTATCACCTAGGTGCCAGCCGGGCGCTTCGCAATGGCCAGCCGACCGACCTCTTCGTCACGATGGCCCCGAACCCAAGCCATCTGGAATTCGTCAACCCGGTCGTGCAGGGCATGGCGCGGGCCGCAGGCACGACGGTGCAGCGTGCCGGAGCACCTGTTTTCAACCCGAACCTCACGCTCCCAATTCTCATCCATGGTGATGCGGCCTTTCCCGGACAGGGTATTGTCGCAGAGACGCTGAACCTTGCGCGCCTTCCGGGTTACTGGACTGGCGGCACCATTCATGTTATCGCAAACAATCAGTTGGGTTACACCACCGAGCCACAGGAAAGCCGCAGCACGATCTATGCCAGCGATCTCGCCAAAGGGTTCAAGATTCCGATCATCCATGTCAATGCCGATGATCCTGAAGCCTGTATGGAAGCGGCGCGTCTGGCGTTCGGTTATCTCCAGCGATTTCAGCGTGATTTCGTCATTGACCTGTACGGATACCGTCGCTATGGCCATAACGAAGGCGACGAGCCCATGTTCACGCAGCCGAAGATGTACCGGCTCATCGAGGAGCACCCGACGGTGCGCTCCATCTGGGCAGCCGAACTGGACAGGCGTGGCGTTCTCACCCGCCAGCAGGCAGACCAAATGCTCTCGGCGCAGATGGAAAAACTCCAGGGCGTTCTCGAGCGGCTCGATCTCGAACGGGATTTGATCGACTCGCGGCCGCCCATTCCTGCGCCCGGCACGGCACGCCGTGTGAAGACCGCAGTGCCGGCCGAGCGGCTGCGCGAGTTGAACGCGGCGCTGCTGGAGTTTCCACAGACATTTACGATTCACCCGAAACTCGCGCGCGTCATCCGGCGTCGACTCGATTCAGTAAGTGATCCGGATGCGCGAACCATCGACTGGTCACAGGCAGAAGACCTGGCGATGGCGAGCATTCTCGCTGATGGCATCTCGGTACGCCTGACCGGTCAGGATGTCGAGCGAGGCACGTTTAGCCAGCGACACGCTGTTTTCCATGACTTCGAGACCGGGCAGAATTACGTGCCGCTTCAGGCACTTCCGCAGGCGAAAGCGGCTTACGAAATCCACAATTCGCCTTTGTCAGAGGCGGCGGTAGTCGGCTTTGAGTACGGCTACAATGTTCAGGCGCCAGAGCGCCTTGTTCTGTGGGAAGCGCAGTACGGCGATTTTAACAACGGGGCGCAGGTGATCATCGACGAGTTCATCACCAGCGCCCGTGCCAAGTGGGGGCAGACGCCCTCGCTGGTTCTGCTGCTGCCACATGGCTATGAAGGGGCAGGCCCGGATCACTCCAGCGCACGCCTTGAACGCTTTCTGCAGATGGCCGCCGAAACGAATATGCGCGTTGCCTACCCGACGACGGCGGCGCAGTATTTTCACCTGCTCAGGCGGCAGGCGCTGCTGCTTAAGTCTGACCCACTGCCGCTGATTGTGATGACCCCCAAGAGCCTGCTGCGGCAGCCGCTGGTGAGTTCTTCGCTGCGGGATCTGGCCGAAGGAGCGTGGCGCCCGATCCTTGAAGCCCCGCACGATGACCCTGCGTCGGTAAGCCGGCTGATGATTGTGTGCGGCAAGATTTCAGTCGACATCGCTTCGGACAAGCGTTTTGGCGAACGGCCGGATCTGGCATTTGTGCGCGTGGAACAGATCTACCCGTTCCCGTCAGATGAGCTTGCCAGGGTCATCGGTCGCTATCCACATCTGCAGGAAGTCGTCTGGGTGCAGGAAGAACCGGAAAACATGGGCGCGTGGGAGTTTGCCCGCCCTTTGCTTGGAGAGATTCTGCCATCGTCGGTTCCGCTTCGCTGGATTGCACGTGCGCGCAATTCCAGCCCGTCGGAAGGCTCTGCGGCATTTCACGCCGTCAACCAGACGCGTCTGCTCGATGAGGTCTTTGCGCTGCATGAAGCGTTTCGTCCGGTTCAGGAAGGGTGAGGCAAATGACGTACAGGATTGTGGTTCCTGATCTGGGCGAGTCAGTGGTAGAGGCGACCGTCGCACGCTGGCTGAAGGAGCAGGGGGACGCGGTGAAAGTCGGTGAAGCCGTGGTCGTTCTGGAGACCGAAAAGGTTGACCTTGAAGTGGGCGCTGAGCGCGACGGCATTCTCGCGTCGATCGAGCGTGCTTCGGGTGAAGATGTGAAGATCGGTGAGGTGCTGGGCACAATCGACGAAGCGGCCGCCAGCAACGGGGCTGCGTCCGACCCCGCCGAGCAGCCTGTCGCACAGCCCGCGGGTCAGCCACCCCAGGTTGAAGGTCGCTCACAGAGTCCCGCCTCGACGCCAGTTGCACGACGGGTCGCCGAAGCGGCTCAGGTCGATCTCCAGCAGGTACCGAGCAGCGGCGGCAAAGTGACGAAGGAAGATGTCGAGCGCTTCATCAGCAGGCAGAGCAGCGCACCGGTGCCAGTCAATCCTGAAGCGGTGGGACCGTCCGTCATCACCGACAGCGGTCGACGCGAAGATCGCGTCAAGCTAAGCCGGCGTCGGCGAACCATCGCCGCGCGGCTCGTTGAGGCACAGCACGCTGCTGCCATGCTCACCACATTCAATGAAATCGACATGACGGCTGTGATGGCGATTCGCGAACGTCGTCGCCAGTCGTTTAAGGACAAGCATGGCATCAGCCTCGGCCTGTCATCATTTTTCGTCAAGGCTGCGATCGGCGCTCTGAAAATGGTGGATCGCCTGAATGCTGAAATCGTGGGCGATGAGATGGTGCTGAAGCGCTACTACGATATTGGCGTGGCGATCGGGGCGGAAGAAGGGCTTGTCGTTCCGGTTCTGCGCGATGCAGACCGCATGTCGTTTGCCGAGATCGAACGTGCCATTAAACAGTATGCGGCAGATGCAGCCAACGGCACACTTTCGCTCGCTGCTCTGCGGGGCGGCACATTCACGATCACCAACGGCGGTGTTTACGGCTCGCTGATGAGCACGCCAATTCTAAACCCGCCACAGGTCGGCATTCTCGGCCTGCACAAGATCGAGCAGCGGCCAGTTGCCATCGACGGGCAGGTCGTCATCCGGCCGATGATGTATGTGGCGCTCTCTTACGATCACCGCATTGTGGATGGTCGGGAAGCGGTCACATTTCTCGTGCGCGTCAAGGAGCTGTTGGAGGATCCCGAAACGCTGCTGATCGAAGGCTGAGCGAATTTCGGATAACCCCTAAATGCAGCCTTTCCTATTTCGGACGCAGCCGACGTCAGGCAAAAATGACGGTTTTGTTGTTGTAAATGAGCACTTCCTTTCGGAGGTGATGCAGGATCGCGCGCGAAAGCACAAGTTTTTCAACATCACGCCCCTTGCGTACCATTTCGTCCACGGAATCGCGGTGATTCACCCGCACGACGTCCTGCTCGATGATCGGGCCGGCATCCAGTTCTGCGGTCACATAATGACTTGACGCCCCGATAATTTTGACGCCGCGATTGTAGGCCGCGTGATACGGCTTCGCCCCGATAAACGCTGGCAGAAACGAGTGATGAATGTTGATGATCCGGTTGGGGTAGTGACTGATGAACTCAGCCGAGACGATTTGCATGTACCGGGCCAGCACAATCACGTCCGGGCGCACCACGCGCAGCAGTGCCAGCTGCTTTTCTTCAACTTCCCGCTTGTTCTGCGGAGTGATCGGGAAAGATCTGAACTCCACCCCAAACTGCCTGGCCACGGGTTCAAGGTCGTCATGATTGCTGATGATCAGCGGAATCTGGACTTTCCACTCGCCCGATTGCCAGCGCGACAGGATGTCATACAGGCAGTGACCCTGTTTGGAGACGAAAATCGCCATTCGCTCAACGTGATCAGAGAAATGGAGCTGAAAGCGCATGGATCTTGGGGCGGCAACAGTGAGGAATTCCGTCTCGATGCGCTCGCGCGGCAGCGTAAACCGCGCCAGATCCCACTCGACGCGCATGAAAAAGACGCCTTCTTCATGATCCACATGCTGATCCAGATACAGGATGTTGCCCTGGTGGCGCGAAATGAACTTGGTCACTGCCGCCACAAGGCCGGTCTGATCAGGGCACGAAATCAGCAGGATGGCAGACTGTTCAGGTGAAGTCATGGACGGGCTTTCTGAAGCTCACAGGCGTTCGACGACGGCTTCGTCAGAGGCCAGGCCGCTGGAGTCATTCTCGACAAAATGGATGTCGAATCCAAAATCGGCGCTGGTTTCATGCGGAAGCGGCTTCCCCAGAATGCGCGCGGCAATGATTTCACCTGCTCCGGGCGCTGACATGATGCCGTGCCCCACGTGGGCGATGGACAGGAACAATCCGGCCACGTCAGGGTGCCGGTCAATGATGGCGCGCTGGCTCTCATACGGCTTGTGGCGGCCTTCTGAGGTGACTTCGTAAGCGCACGAGTCATCGCGATAGACATAGTAACCGGCGCGATGGTCAAGTCCGCGCAGATACTGCGGGCTGGCGAAACCGCCGCGTTCATGCCCGAACTGGCGTGCTATCAGCATCAGCAGCATCGACGGGAAGCGAGGGTCTTTCCAGAAATCCACCGGGTATACCGGGTCGATCAGTTCGCGGGCTGCATGTTCACCCTCTGCTGCCAGCTTCTTCGCGTTCCACGCATACTCCCAGCCAAAGATCGCGCCGGAACGCGCTTCGGGTCGCACATGTGGAAAGGGCGGCGGGCCGATCACCATCGGGCCGTCAGCCGGGTATTCAGCATGACGCCAATGCGTGGTGACGCTCTGTCGCGGCCGCATCACGATTGGCAGCTCAACCCCTGCCGTACGCCCGACTGGTCGGGCATCGGCCCCTGCGGCGATCAGCACCACCGGTGCGGCGATGCGCCCGGCCGGCGTCTGGACACCGGTAACCTGTCCGGATGTGGTCGTAATGGCAATGCCATTCATCTCATAGACAAAGGTCACATTCGGCGCAGACTTTCCCATGGCATTGACCAGCGCATACGAGTCAAGCCAGCCAGCGACGGGATCAAATTTTGCTGCAATGACACGTTCGCCGAGCCAGCCGAACCGAGCCTGCACCTCGGCCTCATCCAGGTATTCCGCATGATCCAGCCCGACGCTTCTAAGATGTGCGACATCCTGGCGCAGTTTGGCCGCCTGTGCCTCAGTCATGGCGCAGAACAGATATCCTCGCTGACGAACGCCCAGGTCGGTGCCTTCTCCAAAATACTCGTTGGCATGAAGGAAAATGTCGACGCTGCGCTGCATCAGCACGGCGTTACATCGCGCGTTCCAGGCCGTGCGGAAGTTTTCAAGCGACGCGTTGCTGGCGCCACTTCCAAGCTGGCGGCCACGTTCGAGCACAACGATGTGCAGTTCGGGCTGTGCGCGCGTCAGCGCCCACAAGGCTCCCATGCCGGCCGGCCCGCCGCCAATGATGATGACGTCAGCGGTTGCCGGAAAGTCGCCCGATTCCGTTGCGTGGAGCACTCGTCGCGTCATGGCTGTGGCGTACCCTTAGGTGGCGGATTGACTTCGTCCGGCGCAGATATTACTGCGCTGCAATCCGTTCGGCCAGACGGCTGTAGCGTTCAGAAACACGATTGTTGTTCACGGCGGTATAGATCGCCTTTCGGCTTCCGACGAGCACCACACCCTTTCTGGCGCGGGTAATGGCGGTATACAGGAGATTGCGCTGCAGCATCATATAGTGCTGCGAAAGCACAGGCATGACCACGTAGCTGTATTCCGAACCCTGGCTGCGATGCGTGCTGATGCAGTAAGCCAGAATCAGTTCGTCCAGCTCATCGCCTTCATAGTAGGTTTCGAGGTTGTCAAACGTCACATCGAGCCGCCGGTCGTCGATATCGACCGCGGTGATGATGCCGATGTCGCCGTTGAAAACTTCCTTGTCGTAATTATTCCTGGTCTGCATCACGCGGTCGTTTGGGCGAAAAACGCGCTGTCCGAACCGCACTTCCGCGTGCTGATGCCCACTGTTTAGTGCCGCCTGAAGCGCCTCATTCAATGCGTTGACGCCCGCCGGCCCGCGATACATCGGCGAAATGACCTGCACATCGCGCAGGGGGTGCGCACCAAATTTCTGCGGCATTTTTCGCACGACAACATCTACCACCAGTTCCGCCGCTTTTTCCGGGTCTTCCGCTCCGAAAAAGTAAAAGTCTTCCGAGGCCTTGTCGAGGACTGGCATCTCACCCGCATTGATACGATGCGCGTTCGATACGATAAAGCTGTGGTTTGCCTGGCGAAAAATTGTGTTCAGACGTGTGACGTGGGCCACGCCACTGGCGATGATGTCTTTCAGGACATTGCCCGCACCGACGCTGGGCAGCTGGTCGACGTCGCCAACCAGAACCAGATGTGCATCATGGGGCAGGGCGCGCATAACCGCGTCAAAAAGCAGCAGGTCAAGCATCGACGTTTCGTCCACGATCAGCATGGCCACTTCCAGCGGTGATTCCTCGTCGTGAGAGAATCCGCCTTCCGTCGGGCTGAAACCCAGCAGACGATGCAGCGTGCGGGCTTCATGGCCAGTGGCCTCTGCCAGCCGCCGGGCGGCGCGGCCTGTCGGCGAAGCGAGCGCAAAGGGTAAATCCAGCGTCTTGAGGGCTTCGATGAGCATGCGCAGCGTGGTCGTTTTGCCTGTTCCAGGCCCACCGGTCAGTACGGACAGCGGGTGTTTCAGTGCTGCATGAACGGCATCGCCCTGCTGCCGTGTGAGATCGACAGAATTGCGTACCGTCAGATCGCGCAGGAGCGCATCCCACCGGGTCGCTTTGAGGCCGCGCTGCACAGGCGTCAGCTTCTCGCTCGAGGTCATCTTCCTGATGCGGTGTGCAACATCCGTTTCTGCGGTGAAATATTCGGGCAGGTAGATGGCGTCGTCACCGATCGATTGTGACCGGGTCTTTTCTGAGATCAGTGCGTCGTTGAAAAGCTGCTGTGCGAGCACCGCCTCGATGCGCGCTGTATTCTCTACCTTGAGTAACTCGGCAGCCTTCGTCACCAGAATCGACCGGGGAGCATAGGTGTGGCCGTCCAGCGTCATTCTCTGAAGCGCATACGACAGCCCCGCGCGGATCCGTTCCGGCGCATCGGTCGGCAAGCCCATCGCTCGCGCGAT
>Ga0224722_1000450_pt1 | contig 23890 bp, 25 predicted proteins | sample Balambano_FR1_Me_FD_161646 | JGI IMG/M metagenome (GOLD analysis project Ga0224722, IMG submission 161646) | Freshwater sediment microbial communities from Lake Towuti, South Sulawesi, Indonesia - Balambano_FR1_MetaG | ecosystem: Environmental > Aquatic > Freshwater > Lake > Sediment | place... | reverse complement strand
TCCTGGAAAATAAATGCTTAAGCGCATACAATAGATACCAATGGTTTATGTATTTGAACTTTTTATAAACAAAGACAAAGTTACTAAAGAAGAGTTTTCGGCTTTCTATACTGTACTGTCTGGATACTTAGGCTCTTTTAAAAATATAAAGTTTCATATATTACTATCTGACAATCACATTAGATATTTCATCCAATCCGATAGAGATCTAAGTGCTATGTCTAGTAGTGTTAGTTTTTGTGTTTTAAGACCGGTCGATGAATCAGTTGTAGCAATTCCAAACCATATAAGTAAAGAGCGGTTTGTTAACTTTGTTAATGGCGGTTCACTGCTTGATTTGAGAGAAAAAATATCTGTCAAAAGAGGTAAAAGTCTAGATCACATTATTTGTGACGTCAAACGGATAACTTCAAAGCGGGCGCACACTAATATCAAAATGTATTTCAAAAACGCAGGTGATGAGTGGTCGCTATCAAAAAAGCTGACTAACAAATTTCCAGCACATTTGTTTGCGGTTGATTTCGCTAGTGCCAATAACTTCATGAAGAGCGAGACCCCAAAATATTTATCGATCGAAAAGGTGCTTCATAGTATAGTTCCAGAAAATATTAATGGATTATTGGAAGTTAACACTTTCCCCTACTTCGCCAGACCGTATTTTCTTAATCTTCCTGCTTACGAATTTGACAAACACTCAATGATTGTTGGATCGTCAGGAAGTGGCAAATCCAAATTTATAGAGCTGTTTATCGATAGACTTTACCGATTGCCAACAAGACAAGACTACAGAGTGATCATTATAGATCCACATGCTAGCCTAGCAAAAGATCTAATGCATGTCGGGGACCCGAAAATAATCGACTTCAATAATGAATCAACAGAACTATTTGCAGGTGCAGAAGCAGACATAACAGCCGCCACAGAACTAACTACAACGCTAATGAAATCGTTAATGGGTGATGGGTTTAATCCTAGAGTCGAGCGAGTAATGAGGTTTTCGCTGTTTGTTTTGTTTAGCGCAAACATTATGTCGCTCGGTAATTTAAAGCGTTTTTTATTGGAGTTAGAGTACAGGCAACAAGTTATAGATCACGTAGAAGGAAAAGTGCCACACAATATTAGTCACTTCTTCGCGACTGATTTTAACGAAATTAAAACTGCATTTTATAACGAAGGATTGCTTCCAATAATTGCCATAATTGATGAGCTCGAACTACAACCTGCATTTTTGCAAGAAGGTGGCTTGTCACTACAAAAAACCGTCAACGAAAACTTTTTAACTGTCTTTTCTCTGAACAAAATTAGTATGGGCGAAAAAGTTGTTAAAACCGTTTCGGGTTTGTTAATTCAACAAATCTTTTTGTTATCTCAATCTAGAGCTTTTAATCAGAAAACCCTGATGTTTATAGATGAAGTTTCTGTTGTCCAAACGCCTGCTCTTGCATCCATACTCTCAGAAGCAAGAAAGTTCAATTTGTTTGTTATCTTAACGCAACAGTATTTTACTCAAGTCGATAAATCACTTAAAGATTCAATTTTTGCTAATGTAAATAACTATTATTGTTTTAGAGTATCAGAGGAAGACGCAGAACAATTAGTCGGCAATCTACCGATGGAACTGCCAAAAGATATGTTAATAGAATCTAAAGCCAAAGGCATAGACGAAAAAACAATCAAAGCCAGGATGTTAACTGAATTGAATCCCAGAGAGTGCATTGTACGTGTTGCTTCAAATGGAGTTTTGCTTCCTTGTTTCAAAGCCAGAACACTGGATACCGCCAATAATGTAATCGAAACTTTCGTGCCTGATGGATTTGTAGCAAAAAAATATCATGGTACACCAGTTACTATTGAACAGTTCTACGAAAAAGCAGCCGCCGTTCCAGCCGGTGAACCGATAAGTCTTGATCCAAACCAAATAACTCCAGCCCTAAGCGAACCAATAGTTGATTCAGTTCCGTTTAATCCCGATTTTGTCGCTCAACCAGAACAAAAATACGAACCACCACCGCTAGATAACCCGCCCAGCGTAGAGCTTGATAGCCCCCAAACCACAAAAACGGACATATCATTAGACGAAATAATGCAACAAGGATCATCAAAAGGAAGCGAGAAACAATCATGAACGAGCACAAAGCTAAAGAAATAATCGACAAAATCATTGGTCAAGTTTTTGGCTTAGAAAATCCCTATACGCTCGATCAGTTCGCCGCTAAATTTGCCTTTGATATTCGCCTAACAACAGAAGTCTTTGACATAAAAACTGGTGAAAGCACCTGGACTCAAAGCTCGCGAAATACAAACAGCAAATTCATGAAGTTCCAAAATGTTTTGGATTCTGGTTCGGTTGATGACTGGATGCAACCAAAAAAAGAAATAAAAGGCATAGATGATATCCTGCATTATTGGCAACAAACTAATCTAACAGCAACCGAACGCCATTTGAACTCATCAGAAATAGCCAAAAGCGACGCTGTATACGGCTCACAGAACATATACCGCTGTATAGACATCCACACATCTAAAAATGTAGTCTTCTCAGAAACGTCGCACGATTGTGAATATTCAGCAGCAATTCAAAGATCTAATAATGTAGTTTATTCGCTTCGTATCGATGACAGTAATAAAGTATCTAAGAGCTTCCAGGTGTCTTGGTCTGCCAATGTATCTAATAGCCTATTCATCAAAGATTGTTCTAATATATCCGATTGCATGTTCATGTCCCAAGTTACTGATAAGCGTTTTTGCATCGCAAATATGCAATTTGAGGAAGAAGAATATAGAAAATGGGAGAAAGTCGTTAAAGCCTGGATCCTTGCTAATTAATTTAGTTTTGTACCGTCGATTGCGTAGACATTATCCCTGAAGGCAATCGTTGAAGTAGTTTTGTCAATTTTAGCTAGCATCTCTTGTTCGTTTGCTTCACTAAAAATCACTAGATGATCAGGTATTTCACTATTACCCTGTTTGAAATCTTCTACGTCCCTTAGTGACGGAGCAATAAACCCTAGTGAGAAAGTTATTTTACCAAGTTCAGCTAATGTTGCTTCAGATAAACTCATGCCTTCCGAACGAAGTCCAGCGTTCACGTCAAGTTCGAGCTTTGCTAAAATTTCAAATAGTCTATGGAAATGAGCATCAGTAGTTTGCCGAGTTTTTGTTGGATCACCAAACAAATCTCCAAACCAAATACCAAACTCGTCTCCGCCGTGACGCATTGCGAAATCTCCCATCCTAGTACTTTGCATGCTTTGGTTCAAGCTCTTGCCGACATCTCTAATAATTAGATCGGCAACTGGATTAGTCAAAACGCTATTAACATGTTTGAAGTTGTCGATGTCCAAAAAAGAATAGTAGGCAAACGGCAAATCATAAAGATCACGATTAGTGGCCACTTGGCGACGCCTATCACTAACAGTTCGGTCAATTTCGAATCTAGCAGTTGGGTAACTAACTACCCCTGATTTCTGGTCGATCTTGCTTGTTATTTCCATTTGCTCATGATCACCGAGTAAAGCAGTCCCAATCTCTCCTAAACGACGCAAGACATCAGATCGCACATATACAGTTTCCGTATATTGTGCAGCATCAGTTACATCATTAAGCAATCCCCTGAAACTATCACGCAATGTTTGATGCTCGGAACCAATACCAGAAATTTCTGGTTTAGGATTATCTGTATCTGGTAGACGCGGTTCTGTCATTAGTATATTATAGCAAATTTTGACTAAAAAGTCAATGCCCTAGCAGGCCTCTAGCCCCTCGTAAACTAACTACGATCTTTTAATTTTTCCTTTGGTCAAATTTTATACTCTGACTAAGAGACATGTATACAGTTATAAAGGTATTAATTAGAATAAAATTGAACAAAAAATCTTCTACAGGAATTGTGCCAATCCGGAAGCCTATAAACTCATATTGTCCATACTCAATTATTGGTAAAGCAGTCAAAAAACTATTTGCAACAATGAAGACGGCTAAGAGCAAAAGCTGAAACTTCCATAGCCCCACTACGGCTCGACTGAAGTCATAAAAAAATAAAAATCCTATGCTAATCAAGATTGTCGCCAAACCTACGGCATTAGTGTAGCCCCTCTGTTCTGAATAAACCGTAAACACCAAACCAATCAGACCAATAATAACTATCAAGGCTCTTGTGGCCAAACTCCCAAGCAATGCCGTTGATCTTATGCAAAGATAAATTACTGTCATTACATATGGAACAGATACAAAAAACATAATTTCTTCAATTGCTATCCCAAGGATGTTTAACCCAATAACATAATCTTGATTGAACCACCAGTGGCCACTAGAAACTGCCCAGATATCCCAAACTATAAACGGCAAACTTATTAAAACATATGAGCAAAATAGAGCTATATAGTTGATTTTTAATTTAGCTTTTTTTGAAAGAGCGAACGCAAAAAAAACTGCCCCAAGATTAAAAAAAAGATAAAAAAATTCAGTTAATGATTGCATTTACGGCTGCCCTGCTTATTACTTGATGCTTGGTCGGTTTAACCTTTTTTTCATAGACAATCATGGGATTTTTACTAATCTCTTGCGCCGTCCAGTTATACATGTCCACTGCCGTCAACAACGGTATTCTTAATCTTTTTGGTATATATTCAAATCCTTTTTGGGCTTCTGACTGCCACTGAGAATAGTGGTCAATCTGTGATTCAATGAATTTTCTGAAATTTTCCGGCATTTGCAAAGCTGTTTTTTGGGACAAATCTTTTAGACCAAATTCCTTCAAAGTCTTATCAGGAAAATAACACCTGCCTAAGTGGTTGTCTTCTTCTATATCGCGCAAAAAGTTTATAAACTGCATTGCCCTGCCCTGAAATTTAGCCGCTTCATATGGTGCCAGTGGCAAGCGCATTATTCGCGCCATAAACAAGCCAATAACTTCGGCTGACCCATAGATATATTCTAGCGTGTCGTCTAGTGTTTTGTATTTACGGGCCTTAATATCCATTTCCATCGATGCTAGGAAGGCATCGACCCAACTAGTTTCACAATTGTATCGATAAACAATGAAAGATATATTTTCTAGAATTTTATCGTCGATAGAAATTATCTCAATTCTAGGCATTTCTGATTTATCTAGCTGTTTTTTAATCGAGCGCCAGCGTTTAGAAATACTTTCAAATCGTTTCAGATCTGGATTAACACTATCGACTATATCATCGACAACTCTTACAAAACTATATAGTTTGAATACATCGTCGCGCACATCTTTTGGAAAAAACTTAGAACTCCAATAATATGTAGTGCTTCCGTTTTTGAATATGTTTTTCTCTACTCTCATCCAGTTATAGCCTTCCTAAGACTCAAAATAGCTATACCAAAAGTTGCAATGAGACTCATTGCTTTACTCTCAGCTTGACTAAACTAGCAACAACCTTGCCCGACATGACAACCATCGGAACACCAGTTCCTGGATTTGTATATTGACCAACATAGTATAGATTAGCTATCTTTTTGCTCCGCATTTTTGGTCGAAACACCGCACTTTGTCTAAGCGTATGGCTTAAACCGAAGGCATTTCCATTGAACGCATTATATTTTTCTTTAAAGAATTCTTGAGCTCTAATTTGTTTAACTTCTATGTGTTCAGTTATATCCAATCCAACATGTTTAGATATCCTAGCAATTATTTTATCGATGATTAGATCAATTGACTCCTTACTTAACTCAGCTCCAGCAGGCTGTGGTGCCAAAACAAACAAATTTTCTCTACCTTTAGGCGATACTGCGTCATCATTAAGTGAAGGTGCGCTTAGATAAAACAATGGATCGTCGCTCCAATTACCCTTTTTCATATTTACAAAGTGCTTTTCCCAGTCTGTATCGAAAAAAAGATTGTGGTGCAGTAGATTATCTAGCTTTTTATTAACTCCTAGAAATAACAGTAGCGCAGATGGTGATAAGTCGGCTTTTTGCCAATACTTTTCACTATAGCCTCGATATTTAGATTCTATTAACTTAGATTCTACATAGTGATAATCGGCATTTGCAATTACTATATCGGCAGGAAATTTTTGTTTGTCTGTAATTATTGATTTCGCAGTTCCGCTATCAACTTCTATGGATTTAACTTCTTGATTATAGACAAATTCAACACCAAGTTCAGTGCATAATTGTTCAAATGCTTTAGCGACAGCACCAAATCCTCCTTTTGGATAACTCACGCCCAAACCCATATCAACATATGAAAGCAAACTATAGATTGCAGGAATTTGATCAGGGCTGCCACCCATGAAAACCGACATAAACTCTAAAGTATGTTGCAGGTCTGGATCACTAGTTATGGATTCTATCCGCTTTGTATAGGATCTATACATGTCATACGAACTTAAGAATTTTAGAACTTTCGGGTCTAGCACTTCAGAATATTTAATCATAGGCTTTAGTAATAAATCGTCTCTAACAATTTCGTAGTTTTTCTTAGAAACCTTATAAAAATAATCAAACCGTGCTTGCTCATCTGAAGAGCTGAATAACTTTTTTGCTTCCGGATAAGTGTTTACGTCAAATGATTTATTGCTTGTAATAACCTTGTAAGCTGGATCAAGTTTGATTAATTTATAATATTGTTCATGTGATTTATCAAAATCAGCAAAGAATTCGTCAAAAACGTCCGGCATCATGTACCAGCTCGGGCCCATATCAAAGACATAGCCTTTATCGGAAAGAACTTGTGCCCTGCCACCAGGCATAGAGTTTTTTTCTACGACAGTGACTTTGTAGCCTGCTTTAGCTAGATAGGCTGCAGCACTCAACCCACCAAACCCTGCACCAATTATTACAATTTTCTCGGTCATAAATATTGCTTTTTGCTTATCTTAAGACCTTCTATTTAGCATGCTTGAAACTAGTTGCCTCAGAAATTCAACTCCCTGATCTGGCCAAAAATTTTGTAATCCTTGCAGTGAATCAATTGCATCTTTTGCAGATTTACTGACACGCTTATTGGCATAGTCTAGCGCTCCACTTTCAATTAGAATTTCTTTGAAACGCTCGAACTGGACGGTAGAGGCATCAGGATTTCCCAAATTTTGTAACAAAAAATCTCTAGCTGTAGAATCGGCATTATTAAGCGCATACACAGTCAAAAGAGTTCGTTTACCCTCGTGCATATCATCCATTGGACTTTTACCGCTTTCAACCTCGCTACTAAATGTACCTAATATATCATCCGTTATTTGAAATATTACTCCAGCATGGAGCGCATAATCAGATATCAAAGAAATCTCATTTTTATTTGATCCGGCCAATACCATACCAACCTGCAACGGATTCAAGAACGTGTACATTGCTGTTTTCCACCGCAAAACTTGCTCCACATCAGTCTCGCTTACATCTGCGACTACTTCGTTAACTATGTCGCCGGTTTGGCCATGAGCAGTTACTTCCATAGTGTGATTAACAATTGCAATGATCTCTGATTTTAGGTTTGGATCAATATCTAGTTCAGTCAAAATTGAATTCGCACGATGCGCCCCCCAAAGAGCTGAATTTAGCGCTATAGACAAACCAAAATGTTTACTGTCGCCAGCCAATTGGTGTTTGCTATGATATTGTTCAAATATTTTGTGTGCAGTTGGCCCGTCCCGTCTAACTGCGCTTCTATCTTGTATGTCGTCAATAATTAGTATATAGGCATGAATCATTTCAATTGCTCTGGCAACTTTGATAATCATTTTCTTGTCTTGGCCACCCGACATTTCATAGGCATGCAGAACCAAAGCACCCCTTATTCTTTTGCCACCGCGACTTAGTATTTCCAAATAAGCATCGACTGACAATCTTGAATTATGACCAAAATCTTGCAGTGTTTCCCTCTGGACTCGCTTTGTAAATTCCGCAATATCATCATCAATTTCTTTTTTGTACTGCTTTAATTTTTGTTCAAACAACAAGTTTGTTTTTAACTCGACCAAAACACGCCTCCAATTTGCTTTTCAATAACTTCTGCTAATTCATTAATTGAATTTGAGTCATTTACGATCACAAAATCTGCACTAGCCTTAACTCCGCTCATATTCAAAGTTGCTTTATCGCCACTATGTTGCATTTCGGCTTGTTCCTCTGATAAAAACTGCTCAAAAGTCTTGTTATCTTCATCTGTTCTTTGTCTTTTGAATATCCGATTGTAACGAATCTTTGGATCAGCATCAATCCATATAACCTGGCCCCCAAGCTCATGTACTCTATCAACTTCACCAGGATTACGTATACTCGAAACAACCAGACCATCAAAGTTACTTTCTGCGCCAGACTGCTGATACATCTCGACTGATTTGTCGATTAATACCCCAAGTCCTGATTCCCGACGCCACTCGGCACTAATCATACGTAGGTTATCTCGCTCGACAGCAATTCCGCGTCTCTCTGCTTCAATTCTGAGCAAATCAGACATAGACACAAACATAAATCGATATTTATCTCGCAAAAGCTCAGCCACCGAATCCTTACCCGCTCCATTTGTTCCAGACAAACCAATTAACTTCATTAGAATAAGTATACATTAGTCGCTAGTAAGTGATTATGCCAAATTATTACTATTGCCTACTAAGCCCTGTCTAGTTTTCGGCTTTCGATCTTGCAACGATATATAAATCTCTACCGTGCTCAATGATTCCTTTTGTAGACCAGTGATGCGAGGCATGACCGAGAGTTAGATCACCTGTATTTTTTGCATGTGACGTATCTATTTGGTGGCTTTGTAGTCCATATCTACTGGCAGCTTGAGCCAATTGCCAACTTATCATCTCACGGTAATCAATTAGAGTAGCACCGTTTGAAACAGACCGGTGCATAAATCCAAGTTCATCCCAACCAGGGTAATGTTCATGCATTTTTTCTGAACTGTCGTAATTGTGCACAAAATCTTTGGCTTCAACAGCCGCAGTCAGATATATTTCTACGCTTTCTGGGTTCGCCCCGTAGTGCTCGATCGCACTAGACAAAACATATTCGCCCCAACTTACTTGTTCGCCATGTAATTCGTGTTTGAGAGCGCTTGGACCACACATATTTGTTCTTGAAAAGTGAGCTTGACCTAAAACTAAATCACCGTTGCGATCTATCATCTGATAATTTACAGATCCGCAATCAGCCATACGCATACCCAACGCATCTATTGATTGACCGTTTGGCGAATTATCTATTCCTGGCCTAAAAAAGAAAGCGTTTGTCTCGGGAATCTGAACATAACCCTCGCTAGATGTAAATGCTTGAGTATGTTCAATATTGTCACCAAAATTAACATTGTCGTGGGTTGCAGCAGCTAGCACAAAATTTTCTGACGCTACACCAAATGTTTCAAGAGCGCTTGCAATATTATTCTCAGCACACATTACTCCAGCTTCTGCTCTAGCATCATCTAGTAATTGACAAGCCTGAGCACATGCACCCTCACCAACAGCTTTACATAAACGAGATATTGTGTTGCCGTCCAAGAGCTCATCAACTCTTCGACCTCTTTCAGCGCCGTTTCTCATAACAGTTACAGCCACTGAAACTTCATTGCTGTGACCAAAATTATTGATCTCCATAAATTCCAAAAATTACCTTTAGATTTGCTTATTTTGTACTTTGAATACTATATGTCATAGTTTTATTTATGTCAACTATTCTTTCTCTACATAAGTCAAGTTTGTAAGTGTTAATTTAAGTTTTGTGAATTATTATTTCACATTTAATAAATTATGTGTTAGACTTACGGATATGAACACCGCAATTCTTGTGGAAGCCGGATTAACAGAAGCAGAGGCAACAGCATATACTTTTTTAGTGGAAAACAGCCCAATTGCCCCTCCCAGACTAGCAGAATTGATAATGGAAAGCCGAACTAATACTTATAAATTACTTGAATCGCTCGAAGAACTTGGTTTGGCTCAAAAGGATGAATCCGATAAAAAACTAAAATATTGGGCTAAAAATCCGAGTACTCTTCTGCAACACGTTAAAGAAAAACAAGAGCAAGCAGAGCTGAAAACCAAAAAACTTCAATCATCGCTTCCCTCTTTAGTAAATACTTTCCTAAAACACAACGAACAACCAGGTGTCAGGTTTTATCAAGGAAAAACAGGTATTTCAGAAATGTATCAGGATCAACTAAACTCTGCAAAGCAAATTACTATGGTCAGAAGTCTGCATGATATTGAATTCTTCGGTGGCTTTCCTGAGATTTCAAAAATTAGAGAAGAATTTAATAAATCATCTATAAGCAGACACATGATAACTCCAGATTCTAAAGAAGCCAGAATAGACTGGAAAAATCACGACAAAAAATCAAGCAACACAAGAACATGGCTTAGAGCCAATGAGTACACTTCTGCAGTTGAGTGGGCTGTGTACGATAATAACTTGGCAATTATCTCTTTTGGCCAAGAAGCGATTGGTATGATTATTGAAAGTCAACAAATAGCAGACAGTTTTTTACAAATATTAAATCTAGTTTCTGACGGATCAAAGTCTAAAAAAGATTACCACCTGCTCCCAAAACTTGTTTCACACAAAGATTAAGACAGACTCGTTTTATTGGTTTTAGCTTTAACCAAAGGTTAGAAGCAAATACTAATTGTTTTCGGACACTAAAAGCGAAGAGCAACCAAAGAAATAATACTTCTTTGAGTGTAAAGGTGTCCGAAAACAATTAGTATTTGCGGATAAATTACTTCAAATAATCCATCAGTTTCTTGGAATCTTTGTGTTTTTTGAGTTTAGCAAGGGCTTTAGCTTCAATTTGTCGGATACGCTCGCGGGTGACACTAAATTCTTGACCAACTTCTTCTAAAGTGTGGTTTTTGCCGTCTTCTAGACCAAACCGCAGGCGCAAAATCTTTTGCTCACGCTCTGATAAACTACCAAGCAAATCTTTTACCTGCTCCTTCAAAAGTTGGCCTGTGGCTGACTCTTCGGGAGTGACTGTGTCTTCATCTTCTATGAAATCTCCCAAAACACTGTCTTCTTCGTCATCACGAACACTGGCATCTAGCGAACTAATGTCCTGTTTGATTTTCATAATGTGTTCTACTTTTTCTACATCCAACTCCATAGCTTCTGCTATCTCTTCGTTAGTTGGTTCACGGTTCAAATCTTGGGTAAGTCTACGTTGCGTTCTGAGTAATTTATTTATCGTTTCAACCATATGAACAGGTATGCGAATAGTTCGCGCCTGATCAGCGATAGCTCGTGTTATTGCTTGTCGAATCCACCAGGTAGCATAAGTCGAAAATTTAAACCCTTTGTCAGGATCAAATTTTTCTACTGCCCTTAGCAGACCAGTATTGCCTTCCTGAATTAAATCCAGCAGATCAAGCCCACGCCCTACATATCGCTTTGCAATCGATACGACCAAACGCATGTTTGCTTCTGCCATTTTATCTTTTGCTTTTTTGTCGCCTGCCACAACCTTTTTAGCTAGTGCCAATTCTTCGTCTGCAGTTAAAAGCGGTATTTTACCTATTTCGCGCAAATAAAGCCTAACCGAATCGTCAGCCACATCATCTAGATATCTAGTGTCTTTTAACGGTTCAACCTCTTCTTCATCGTCACTGTCTCCGACCCACTCATCGCCAAGCGTTTTGCCGCTAGCATCTTTGGTCGTTATAGTGATATTTGCATCAGCTAAGTCTTCGTATAGCGCATCCAATGCATCAATATTATCTGGTGTATCGGGCAGTGCTAGATTAATATCCTTTTGATCAATTTTGCCTTCTTTTTTCGCTTTTTCTAGAAGTTCTTGCGTTACTTTTTCTAAGTTAATTGGTTCATCTTTTGATACGTTTTTTTTAGCCACGTGTTTACTCTACCATTTACCTTTCTTGGTTTTAAGCCGACGTTGATTTTTGAAAAATACTTTTCTTTAGCTTATCCAATTCATTAACCTGAGTTAAGAGGCGTTTTTCCTCTTTTTCATCAGCAGTTTGTAGTTGTTTGAGAATAATATTCTTTTGGTTTTTTATATAGCTATCTATCAGTCTGCCAGCGAGTTGTTCTGAGCTGTAAGCTAGTTCGTCGTGATCAGTATGCTGATAAGTTTCCTCAAATAGAAGTGTTAACATTTTAGCATACTCATCGGTTTTTTTCACTTTGCTAAAGTGACTAGTTCTATCTATGAAATGTTGCGATTTTTCAGAAAAAACTTCAATTGGAATCAATTTAAACCTTTTCCTTAAATCTGGTACACACAATACGATTGATAAATAATGTTGTTCTCTAATTAGCTCTTCTGAACTTTCAGTGTTTTCTTGGATATTTATGCTTGGTTTCTTTAACCTAACTTGCGTCGCAGCTAATCCATTTGTGAATTTTTTGTTAACCGATTCAATACTAGAATTTGTCATTTCAGCAACTATCCGGATGTAGTGCTCCTGCTCTACCTGATCATTGATATGTCTAATGATTTCTAGTATTTTGGTCGTGAATTGTCGCTTTCCGATTGCAGTTTTTAAATCAGTTTCTTCTGTGGCACGCTCTATTAGCCAGTCCACCATGTACTGCGGTGATTCAACTGTTTTCTGCCACAAAGCCAAATCTTGCTTTATTAGTTCGTCTGGATCTTTGCCGTTAGGAATTTTTATTATACTCATATCTACGCCAACGTTTTGGGCTATCGGTATGGTTCGTTCTGCTGCTTCTTGTCCTGCTCTATCGTCATCAAATGCAACTCTAACGTCACCGGTGAATCTTTGCAAAGTCTTTAAATGAAAACTAGTTAGTGCAGTCCCGGCAGATGCAACCACTTGTTTTATACCAGCTTGATGCGAGGCAACTACATCCAAATTTCCTTCTACCACAACTGCATAGCCTGATTTTCTGATGTGTTCTTTAGCGTTCGCAAACCCAAAAAGTTGCCTGCCCTTGTCGTACAAAATTGTTGAGGGTGTATTTATATACTTTGGTGCGTTGTTATCTGTTTTTAATATTCTAGCTGTAAAGCCCACAGGTCTGCCTTGGGCGTCGCCCAAAGGAATCATCAGTCTGCCTCTAAACATATCTATGATTTCACCATTTCTTTTTACGCATAGTCCAGTCTTTAACAACTCGTCTTCACTAAATCCTTTGCCAGCCATATATTTTGCTAGCACGTTGAAACCTGCTGGCGAGTAGCCGAACCTGAAATCGATCAGGGTTTGTTTGTCATAGCCCCTTGTTTGTCTAACGTACTTTAGCGCCGATTCGTTCCTGGTTAATTGCACTTGATAAAAAACCACAGCCGTATCTACCGCTTGATAAAGACGTTCCTTTTGAGCGTTATTGTTCGAATTTGTACCTTTAAATGATTCTAAGTCTACGCCAGCCTTTCGAGCAAGAAGTTGCAATGAACCCTTAAAATCTAATCCTTCAACTTGCTCTATAAAACTTATGACGTCACCACCCTTACCGCTGGAAAAATCATGCCATATTTGTTTGTCTGGACTAACAATGAAACTTGGCGACTTTTCATTTGTAAATGGACTAAGACCTTTGTAGTTTCTGCCCGAACGCTTCAGCTGAATATACTCAGAGACTACATCCTCAATATTCAATCGACTTTTAATCTCTGAAACAGCATCCATAAAAACAGTTTACAGTAAACAGTTTACAGTTTACAGCTTAAGCACAACTCTCAAGTTACTTTGAATTGCCATACATTTTCCTTCCTTACTATTCACTATTTACTAGTCACTCTTCACCGCTATTGCTACAATAGTGCTTATGCAACCAGACCAAAATCAATATAACTTTATTATGGATCCTTCTAACGGAAAACGTTCAGGCGGTCCATCATTTTTGCAAAACCCAAAGAATCGTATTTTAGCCGGAATACTTTTTATTTTTTCAGTGATATTTATATTGATTATAGGATTCAGTATCATTTCATCAATTGGCAAGAAAAGCAACGATAGTCTTATTACAGTTGCCGCCTATCAAACAGAGATTGCCAGGATTTCTAGCTTAGGCCTAGAGTCTGCTAAAGATTCATCTGTCAGATCAAAACTAGCTACAATCTCCGCTTTTATCGAAACCGATTCTAAAGCAACTATTAGCTACCTCAGCTCAAACGGTACCAAACTGTCAAAACAACAAGTTGCTCTTGCGCTTGACAAAAAGGCAGATGAAAAACTTGAAACAGCAGCCCAACTGAACAAATATGACGAAACTCTTCTGCAAATAATCCAAGAAAAAAGCAGTAGTTACAAGTCAGCTCTGAAACAAGCACTAAATGACGCTTCAACAGCAAAAGAAAAACAAATACTAGAAACGGCCGCCAATAATATTTTAACTTTTGAAGGCCTAGATTCTACTAAAACTGCGGAGTAGCACTAGCCTCGCCGGTTACTAAATTGTAGCTATGCAAAATTAAATCTTTAATTTCTTGGTCGTTAAGTTGTCCGGTAATTAAGATAGTGTTCCAGTGTTTTTTGTTTAAATGATAGCCTTCTAAGACTGTTTCGTATTTTTCCCTGAGAACAATTGACAACTGCGGGTCACACTTCAAACTAAGTCTTATGGGCTGTGCGTTCTCTGGCATCAGAGCAAACATTTTTTCTTCCGTTTTAGCTGAAACTTTATAAACTGCAACATCCTCACCAAAAGGATAGTCCAATTTCGCTCCTGTCAGGCTCAAAATGTAGCTTTCGACTTCTTTATGCGTCACGTATGAGCTCCTCTAATTCTTTAAATGAATCAAGAATAATATCTGGTTCCGATGTTCGTAGTTCTTCTTCAGAACCAAAGCCATGAGACATTGCGATTGTCATACCCGCATTTGCATTTTTTCCAGCAGTAATATCAATTGACGTGTCACCAATCATAGCTATCTTATTTTTATCTACACCTAACTCTCTGGCTACGAGCCATATTCCTTCAGGATCGGGTTTTGGATGGGTGACATCATCTTTAGTAACAATATAGTCAAACTTATCCGACAAACCTACGTGATCAAAAATTAATTTCAGTGATCCTCTTGATCTATTTGTAACCACTACAGCTTTTTTGTCTTTTTGATGAATTACGTCCAGAACTGATACTAGACCGTCATAGACAGTGATTAACTCATACATCTCTTGAGACTGTTGAACATTGTGGTGAGTTTCAGCCAGCAAGTCATGATTTGTATGCTCTGGCGCAAGAGCTTCATAACACTGATGAAGCGTCATACCGATTACTGATCTAATTAAATCTCGAGATGATGAAATTTTATGTTCATCAAGAGTATATTCAAATGCTTTTACGATATGCTCATAGGTATCGAGCATCGTGCCGTCAACATCAAAAGCAAAAACATCAATTCCTTTCATTTTTTGCGAACCAATCTAAGTAATATTGAAGTTCGGCAATACTAGCCTGGATATCTTCGTAAGCTCTATGGACCTCCGGCTTTTCGAAAGTTACGTCGTGCATTGTTTCCATAACTATTTTCCATGACGTAACATCAAGCATACGATAGTGTAGTTTAAGTTCTAACTCTGGCATCCACTGCTTTATGAAAGCTCTATCGCTCTGAATTGAGTTGCCAGCCAAAACTACTTGTTCATTTCCAAAATGTTGCTCCACAAAACTAACAAGATCTTTTTCTACTTCCTTTAGAGGCTTAGCACTACCTAGTCCATTAACAAAATAATCCCTATTGTCTGGATAATCTTTCCACCAAGAATTTTCTTGCATCCTGCGAAGTACTTCTTCTCTTTCATGCTTAACATTGGATTCATAAGATCCTAAAGTACCCAGATCAGTCCCGGTAACTTCGGCAGCGACTTCTAAAATCAGATCTTTATCGGCAATTAAACCTGTCATTTCTAGATCTAGCCACAAAAACTTAGTTGGTTTGAATTTTTCTTTCACCATTTAAGCTACAGTTTACAGTCTTGGTTTAGTTGATGCCAATTTATTTATTTTTCCACCACTCAATTAATGACTTAGCTTTGGCTTTTTCCATGCGCATTATTACACGCTTGTACTTTGGTTTACTCGTTTCTAGTACCAATACGTCAAACAAAATCGGCTGCAACATACCTTTTGGTTTTTTTGCTAAAACGAAATCCCAACCTTCTTCGTTCCAATACGAACCTGCCATTATCCATGAGGGCAAATAACTGCCCGGCATCCTGACGTTTAGACTAGGCCAATCATTAAATTTATCGTGCCATTTAATCGAAATTATGTCTTTTCGAGCAATATTGATTTTGGCGCGGAAAGCTAAAACCTGCTCAGTGCCTTCAAGTATAAAAGTTAAGCTATCTATTGTCGTAACTGTATACATCCGCTCGCTCCGCTTGATAGTGCTTGTTTCAACACCTACTAAAAGTATAGCAGTTAGTATCAGGGCTTTGGATCAAAATCTAAAGATAAAGAATTTATACAAAACCTCATACCAGTTGGAGTATCAACTGCATCATTAAATACGTGACCAAGATGAGCGTCACATTTTCCACAAACAACTTCCACTCTTCTCATACCGTGCGAATTGTCCTCCACAAGCTTAACTGCTTTTTTGTTTGAGACGTCAAAAAAACTAGGCCATCCAGAACCACTATCAAACTTTGTGTCTGAGCTAAAAAGTTCCTGACTACAATTAGCACAAATATAGCTGCCACTTTTTTTGTTTTTTAAAAAAGCACCAGAAAAAGGAGCCTCTGTTTGCTTATCAAACAAAACACTTTTTTGTTCTGGCGTTAGGTTTTTATTAAGCTGTCTAGACATAACTTATACTTATCCTGTTGTTCTATTTATCTTGTTTTTTCTTGTCTAGTTTTGTCAAACCAGCTTTATCAATCACGAAGAATATTACTAAAGCTGTAGCTACCAAACTAATTATGGAATTTAGAATAGCACCCCAACCAAACACTAATTCTTGCCCGTTTCTGATTATTGTTGTAGAGATACTAGATAAGTCGGTTCCGTTTAGAACCAAACCGACCAAAGGATCTATGAAATTATCTACAATTGAGGCTACGGCGCCGGAAGCCTGTAGACCAATGGCCAATCCGACCGCCAGCCCCACTATTCCTTGTTCGCGCACAAAGTTAACAAAATCTTTAATAAATTTATTCATTTAACTTCTCCTTATTCTCTGCATGCAAGCTCTATTATTGTTTATTGGCCTACTTTTAAATCCTAACTAATAAGGCACATGAAAAACAAGCCTTATTTGATCAGTCTAGCAATAGCCAGACAAAAAGATGCTTGTTTAAAATTCAGCGATCGTTGCTCTGATTCAGAAATTACGTGCCTAGTTGCTTTAACAATTATTGATTCTAATTCTGATTCTACTTTTTCAATATCCCAGCTTTCTGATGCCAAATTTTGTTGCCACTCCAAATAACTAACGATAACACCGCCTGAGTTCGCCAACACATCAGGTATTAACAAAACACCTCTTTGTTCAAGAATTTCACCGGCTTCATTATCAACCGGTCCGTTGGCGAGCTCTAGTATATATTTTGCACGGACTGATTGTTGATTACTTGAATTAACCGCCCCATCAAGCGCCGCCAGCACTAATATGTCACAGTCAGATTCAATTATTTTATTGGCCGCCAGATTATCCACACCAGCAACTCTATAGTCTGATAGTTTTCCGCCGGAATCTTTAAAATTCCCTATAGCTTCCACCGACAGACCTGTTTGATCAACCACACAACCACTAGAATCACTAACCGCAACTAGTTTCCAGTCTGGTCTCTGCGAAAAAGCAATGCGAGCAAAAAAGCTGCCAACATTACCAAATCCCTGTATTGCAATACGCTTTTGGCCTGAATCAGACAAATGCTCTAGGATTGTCCTAAGTACAAGAAACCCACCGTTACCAGTAGCCTCTTCTCTTCCCTTACTGCCTCCATTATCTAAACCTTTGCCACTAAAGCTGGCTTTGGTTTTATCGCCGGTTAATTTACTATACTCATCTACCATCCAATCCATAGTACGTGAGCTGGTATTGACATCGGGTGCCGGTACATCTTTGTATGGCCCTAGTTCTTCATGCAGAGCATCAACATATTTTCTAGACAGTTCTTCTAATTCTTCGTTTGATAAACTTTTTGGATCGACGACTACTCCGCCTTTTCCGCCGCCCATCGGAATATCTACAAGAGCCGTTTTGATACTCATTAGCGTCGCTAATGCTTGCACTTCATCAATATCTACTCTGGGATGAAACCTTATCCCGCCTTTGTATGGGCCTCTAGAGTTATTGTGCTGCACTCTATAAGCCTCAAACTTTTTGCCATTTGATAAAATGATTTCAGCTTTTAGAATATTGTTTGGTTCAATAAAAGCTTCAATCTTGCTCGGCGAAATTCCAAGTACTTTGCCAGCATTAATTATTTCTCGTTTTGCAGATTTTAGCATTGTATAAATAAATCTCTTCTAAATAACTGTCGCTTCAGTATACTGCATAAAAGAATAAATATTAAAAACTAGAAGAGCATATATTTTAAACAAACACTTGTTCTATGAAGTGGTTTTTGTATTCAGAAAATCTTCTGCTCGATAGCTAATTATGCGCTTGCGGTTCTCGCTCATTTTTTCATATTGTTTGACAACTATTGCCATTTTTGGGTTCTTTAAAAACCTATCTTTGTTTTTATCAATAAATCTCCAATACAATCCGTCCCAGACATCACACCAATCTTCTTGTTCGTAATGACTCATTTTTAGTATGTAGTTACTACTTGAAACATGTGGTCTGGTGATCATTGAACCACCGTCTGAATACTGGCTGATGCCATAGACATTTGGCACCAATACCCAATCATATGAATCGGTAAACATTTCCATAAACCACCTATAGACTTCTGACGGATGAAAATCACACAAAAACATTATGTTTCCAACCACCATCAATCGTTCGACATTGTGCGCGTAACCTCTTCTAAAAGTCTTTTTAATCACGTCGTCGACCGGTAATAACCCTGTTGTTCCATAATACCAGTCATTTGTTAGCTTACGGTTATGGCCAAAAACATTAGATGTTCTAAGTGAAACCTGTCTATCAATATATACACCACGCATATACTCACGCCAACCCAAAATTTGCCTAACAAAACTCTCTATAGATTGCATTGGAACAGGATTTTGTTCATGCCTATTAACCGCTCTTCTAACTACATCTGTCGGATCTAAAAGACCGGCATTTAAAGTCGTAGATAGAGCACTATGATATAGCCAGGGCGCTTGTCCGTCTATGGCATCTTGGTAAACTCCAAAGTTCTCTAATCTATGCTCTAAAAATTCATCTAGCCACTCGCTAGCTTCTTTGTGTGAAGTCGGCCAAGGAAAGTCTTCTAAATCTCCGGGGTTGTTTGAAAAATAGTGATTTACATAGTCTTTGGCTTCGCTAACATATTTATTTGATCCGTATACTTGAAAACTTGGCAGCTCATGGTTTTTGGGTAATCTTTTGGGTGCATCATCAAATATTAATTTTCCACCCAAGGGCTTATAAGTTTCCTTGTTGATCAGAATATTAAATCTTTCTCTCTGCCATTGATAAAACTCTAAAAACTGGGCTTTCTTTTTGTCTGCAAAAAAGTTTTTTAACTCCGATATCGTCAGATAAAAGTTCGGTGATTCTAGCCTTTTAACTTTCGGGTTGTTTGATAACTCGGCTAGAGCAGTATCAAGTCGGCGCTGCAGAATATCATCAGTCAAATCAAAATATAGTATTTCATCAAAATGAGATAGCTTATTTATGATGTCGGAGCTTGTTTCCATATGATGAAATTCAACATAGTCGACTTCATAGCCAGCCGGCCATAGAATTTCTTCGACATAACGCCTCATGCTCGCTCTATGAAAAACTAGTTTTTGTTTATGCAAAAGTAACGGATAGTCTTTATCAGCCCCAAAAATCAAAGGATCCTCTACTATAATGATCTGATCAATTTCTTTGGGTAAATTTTCAACTGCATATAGCTGATATGGATACAGCAAAAGTGCGCTTCTCATGAACTGCCCCTTGTAGTTCGGGAAAGAGCAACCAGAATAGGCAATTTATTTGGCTTTTCTGCGTGTTGAGAAAACCTGAAAGGTTGTCTCAAAGTCCGATACAGATAAATTAGTAGTGCACTTTTTGACATTATTGTTTTTTCCACCCCATTTGATTAATATTTTATCTCAAAACTCGATAATTAGCACTTCTTTGAAGTTACATTTTGTCAGGTGCAGAAATTCCAAGAAGTCCTAAGCCTGATTTCAGAGTTTTCGCATATTTCGAAACTAGCCCCACCCTCAAGCTTTCTCGATCAGATCCTATAACCTTAGATTTTTCATAGAAGCGATTGAAGTTTTGTGCAAGCTCGTATAAATAGTTGCAAATATGATGTGGTGCTAAATCTCTGACTGAAAGGTCTACAATTTCCTGAAACTCACCCAATTTGCGTACCAGACTTCTCTCATTTTCGTCCAATGAAACAACCTCATCTATATCCGAGGTTTTAGTATCAACTTTTGCCAAAATACTCATTGCTCTGGCATGCGCATACTGCAAATATGGTCCAGAATTACCTTCAAGCGCAATCGATTCTTCGGGGTTATATACTATGTCAGATCCAATTTTATTTTTTAACAGGGCATATTTAACAGCCGCCAAAATAATTGTCTCGCTATGCGCATTGCCCGAATCTTGTCCTGCCTGTCTAGCAGAATCTAGGATATCGATTGCAGTCACGATGTTTCCAGATCTAGAACTCATCTTCACGCCACCTTGAAGCTTTACAATACCGTGAGTAATATGTCTGGTTTTACTTGCCACTTCAGGTTCGAACTGTTCAATTGCCTTGATGACAACCTGCATATACTGTGCCTGTTCATTGGCAGTAATAATAATAGATTCATCAAAATGATAATCTTTCCATTTAGTTAGGCTCAAGCCCACATCCTTTGTTTCGTACGTCGGTAAGCCTTCTGAATTTATGAAAACCCTTTTATGAAGGCCGTACTTTTCGCCGTCAAATATGATTGCTCCGTCCGACTGCTCAAAAACACCTTTGCCTAGCTCCTGCTCAACAATTTTCAAGCCCAGATCAGTAACTTCACTCTCGGGTATAAATCTATCAAAGCTATGAACTTGAAGCTGAGTATATAGTTGCTCAAAGTATTCATAGCTCCACTCTCTACAAATTTTATAAATCTCTTTAAGCTTACTAAAATCAAGTGCGGTCTCTTCCCCGTCAACAATTGTCTTAAGAACTGGACTTAAACCAAATGCATTACTTCCTTTCCAAAAATCATAAATTACTGTATTCAATAACTGAATATCTAGTTTTGTTTGAATATCAATTTCACCGCTTCCTGATTTTTCATATGCATTATTTCCTTCCACGTAACGCTCACCCATCCAGCTTGATCTATTATCTTCAGCGATATCTCGAAGTTTTTCTGGGAAGTCACCTCCAAGATTAGCTACTATCGCCCACATACTTATAGCTACGTGTAGACCAACATCACCACCATAGTTCAATCTAACTACTTCAGCTCCGGAGTGCTCAACCAACCTTGCAATGACATCTCCGACTAAAGTTGTATACAGATGTCCGGCGTGCAAGGGCTTGAACGGGTTTGGGTCCGAATACTCTACCAGAATCTTTAGCCCTGAAAGGTAAGTCTCTTGTCGATAATTAATCATTGTTATTAGAGATTTATCGTTCAGTATGAAATTTATAAACCCAGCTCCAGCTACCCCAACAGAATCAAAAATTTCATTGCCAGACAACTTTTCGGTTATTTCTTGTGCGACATCTCGTGGGTTTTTATTAAGCAATTTCGCAAGCTTCATCGCTACATTGCATGAGTAATCGCCAAATCGTTCATCTGGTCTTTCTAGCTCGACAACAACATCAAGCTCGTAGAGCTCTTTGCAGGCAGACTGAACTGCATCAATTATTTTTTTTCTCATATCATTTACCAATCTCAAGTATACACATTTTTTACTCTTAGCTCATATGGAGTTTTCTTAACTTTTTTCCTACTCAAATTAGCTTCAAACATCTATACTAAAGAGATGGTTGATAGTATAAAAAAGTTTGTTCGAGCCTCTATGACGCATATAGCTGGTTTTATTGACTATTGGGCGGACGGCAGAATCAAACCAGCCCACATCACCACCATATCTTTTCTAGGTCATTTTCCTGCTGCTTGGGCGCTAATTAATAACAAGCCAGTTCTAGCAGCTGGGTTGATTGCGTTTTTTGGACTAATGGATTCTCTAGACGGAGCTTTAGCGCGACTGCAGGGTAGTGCATCATTGTCGGGCATGTTTTTCGATGCTGTATCGGATAGATTCAAAGAAATAATTATCTATAGCGCATTGGCAGTTTATGTTTACAAATACGTCGATGTTAACCTGATCTGGCAAGTAGTTGCTTTATGTGGCACGGCACTACTTGTAAGCTACACAAAAGCTAAGGGAGAAATGGCTTTAAGCGGTCACCGCAAAGAAGCACAAAAGCTAAACAAAGAGTTCTCCGTAGGCATAGCCAGTTACGAGATCAGGATGTTCGCTATAATAGCTGGACTTATTCTAGGCATCTTGCCGGCCGTTTTGCCTCTACTAATTGCAGCAAATGTTTTGACTATTTCTTTAAGATTTCTGGTTATTTCAAAAATTCTGTATCAAATCGACCAAGAAAATTTAAAGAAGAAACATAGTGAAAATTGATCTCCACACTCACTCTGAAGCCTCAAAAGACGGCGGAATTTCTCCGGAACATTATGCCAAAATTTTGCGTGAAGAAATAGTTGATGTGATAGCAATTACAGATCACGATAGAATCGATTTCGCACTTGGCATGCAAAAAGCACTCGGAAAAGATCAAATAATTGTCGGTCAAGAAGTAACCACTTCTGACGGCGATATCATAGGGCTTTATTTAAAAAAACCAATAGACAAAGGCAAAACAGCCAAAGAAGCTGTACGCCTAATCAAAGAACAAAATGGACTCGTTATGGTACCTCATCCGTTTGAAACACTACGCAAAGGTATTAGCAAACATGTGTTAGATGAAATAGCCAAAGATGTCGATATTATAGAAGGACGTAACGGACGAGCTGTACTCCAGAATTTTTCCGCTGAAGCTATAGCTTGGGGGAAAAGACACAACAAACTAATTGTTGGTAACAGTGACGCGCATGGATTTAAGGGCGTTGGCAAAACCTATACTGTTATTGAAAACAAACCAAAAACCAAAGAAGAATTACTACTTTTTTTGCATGAAGCTAGATTTACTTACAAAAGACCACCGCTCATAACCCTACTTTATCCGTCGCTAAATATGTTGAAGAAAAAATTTCAAGGAATATAGCAGTGAACGAAATTTTATTCGCTCTTTGGTTTTTTGCGCCTGCTGGGATAGCAAACGGCGCTCCAGTTTTCGCTAACAAAATTTCTCTATTAGATAAGTTTGGCAAGCCAATAGACCACGGCAAAAGTTGGCGCGGAAAAAGAATATTTGGTGATCACAAAACTTATAGAGGATTTTTGGTAGGAGTAATTGTTGCAGTATTTATAGCGGCTATACAAATGATCTTATACACAAATTTTGATTTTTTTTCAGTAGAAATTACTAACAATATTGATTACAGCGACCCAAAAGTATTAGTGCTAGGTGCTTTTCTGGGCTTTGGCGCACTTGCCGGTGATGCTGTTAAAAGTTTTTTTAAGAGACAGCTTTCTGTACCAAGCGGTAAAAGCTGGTTTCCTTTTGATCAAATTGACTACATTTTAGGCGGGTTAATCATGAGCGTTCCTATCGTCGCCTTGAGCCCAGTCGACTATTTAGCAGTTTTCATTGTCTGGGCTTTTCTGCACCCAATAGCAACATTTATCGCTTGGATATTGAAGCTCAAAGACAGCCCAATCTAGCTATGTTTATAAATATAGGTTTTATTG
>Ga0224722_1000449_pt1 | contig 23892 bp, 18 predicted proteins | sample Balambano_FR1_Me_FD_161646 | JGI IMG/M metagenome (GOLD analysis project Ga0224722, IMG submission 161646) | Freshwater sediment microbial communities from Lake Towuti, South Sulawesi, Indonesia - Balambano_FR1_MetaG | ecosystem: Environmental > Aquatic > Freshwater > Lake > Sediment | place... | reverse complement strand
CGCCCTTGGTGACTTGTGCTTTCCAAATCTCGAATTGCCCCGTCAGGTTGGCGCCAAACACCAACTGGGTGCTGCCAATGCCGGGCGCGAAGTCGGGGTCAAGGAAATTCGCGCCCACGCAGTTGCGCGCATTCGTGGACAGGTTGACCAGGCAGAAGTTGTGCGGCGTGGATAGGCCATATCCCGACGGCGCGCAAAAACCGATGTAGCGATACGCCAGCCACTGGCCGTCTGCGGACAGGGCGACCTCGCCCGCGATGTCGAACTGCCGGCGGTAGGTCGCTTGTGCGGTTGTGCCAACGTGCGGCTCGAACACGTTGCACAGGTTGCCTGGCGCGAACGGCGATGCGAATTGCGAGAAGCGGATTGATGCGAATCGGGCCTCATCGGCAGCCAGATCGTAGTGTTCCGTCACTGAGGCGTCTTGGAAGAACGTGCGCCCATCGCCGCCGTTGGCACGCTGCGAGGCGATGGCGTTTCCGATCTGGTAATACACCCGCGCGCCATCGCGTGAGAACAAGGGCGTCTTGCCTGCCGTGAGCGCGCGCTCAGTGGTCAGATTGGGTAGGTCGCGCAGCCGAACATCGCCGCCAACTTGATAGGCCAATGTGCCGTTAAGCGGCGCATTGGCGCCCGCTTGCGCCGCAGCACTGGCGACATTGGAGAGCGGGCCGGTGTTGCCAGTGCCATCCACCGCAGCGACTTTGTAAAAGTAGGTCGCGCTGTCAAGCTCGACATCGCGATAGCTGGTTGTGCTGACCCGCAACGGCGCAATTTCGCTAAACGGCCCACCCGCTGCAATCGCCCGGAAGATGCGATAGGCCGAGATGCCCGATGCGTCGCTCGCCGGCGACCAGGTGAGCAGGATCGAGGTGTCTTCTCCTAGAGCAGTCAACATGCCCGGCGCCGTGGGCGGTGTGCCATCCAAGGCGAACTGCGCTGTCCAGATTTGGTGAGTGGTATTGCGGTCATCACGCCAGGCCAGATGCGCGCGCGCGTTCGCGGGCGTGCCGCTCGTCGTCATCGCCACGCGAAACTGGCGTGCTGCCGTCGGGAACTCCCCCGAGTTGTCCTCGACCAGGATCGTCGTCAGATTCTGGCCCAGGTCGGCCGAGGTGGTGAGATACAGATTGCCCGAACTCGTTGGTCCGCCATCTTCCACCCATGCCAGCACCAACTGCCCATTCGCATCGGCGGCCAAGTCCCAATCCAGCACTTTTGTCCCATTCAGGGCGTCGGTGATTGGTTTGGGTTCATTCCACGTCGCACCCAGGTCGCTTGAATGGCGCAGGCGCACGTTACGCTCGGCATCCGCGCTCAGCGTGTAGGTGGCAAACACACCGCTGCCTGGCGCCAGCGCGATGCGCGGGAAGACCGCATCGGCCGGGCTGATGGCAACATTCGCGCCAAACGCCCCGCCAGCATTGGTCGAGCACGCGCTGTAGATCGCATTTCCGCTGCGCTGATCCTCCCAAGCCGCGCACACTTTGCCCTCGCGCGCCGTCAGGCTCATGCGCGGGCCTTCGTCCTGCGTTGGCGCGTCCACCCGTCGGCCTGTGCGGGGCAGATCGTTGACGCGCGTTGCACTCCACATCTGCGCTGCCGCGCTGAAGGTGAACAAGAAGATGTCGTAGCCCTCGCTTGCGCCTTCGACAAAATACTCATGAATCAACACGTGCACGTTGCCGGTGCTTTCGTCTACGGCGATTTGCGGACTGCGCACATCCTCGTAGCCATTGTCGCCGTTGTAGAACGTCTGGAGCTGGAAGCTTGCGCCGCCGTCGGTCGAGCGAGCCAGCCGAACGTCATTGGCCCGGCCGGCGTCGCTGAAGAACAAGTACCACAGGATCCATATCGCGCCGTTGGGCTGCACTGCGATCACCGGATCGTCGGCCCAATCGTCGTAGGGCAGAGCGCTGACACGCTGGTTCGCGCTCCATGTCGCGCCGCCATCGTTTGATTTGGCGAAGAATATGGACTCATCGGTGTTGGCGCGGTCATCCTTCCATGTGGCATACAAGACGCCGTTTGACTCGGCGATATCCGGATCATCAGCGTCGCGAAAGCTGGGCAGGCCGCTGTCGGTGATTTGTGTATTTGAACCGGTTGGGGTGGCGCCAGCGCGCGCCATCTGCGCAGGTGCAAGTGGGGCGGACAGTACAGAGAGGAGCGCCGCGAGCGCGCTGATGCGCATGGCAGTGCGCCGGGTGTGGGGCTGGCTCATAGCTAGCAAACTATGCCCGCGCGACAGCGCGAAGGTTCGCTCAGACGCGCATTGAAACATTACAAATGTGTGAACGCTCTACAATGCTGCTTATGGTCACCCTCGCCGAAATCGAAGCCGCACAGACGCTGGTCTATCAGGTGATGCAGCCCACACCGCAGACGCACTACCCGTTGCTGTCACAGCGCGCCGGTTGCACCGTCATCGTCAAGCACGAGAACCACACCCCGCTCGGCGCGTTCAAGGTGCGCGGTGGCGTGGTCTACATGGATTGGCTGCAGCGCGCGCATCCCGATGTGACCGGCGTCGTCACCGCCACGCGCGGCAACCACGGCCAGAGCATCGCCTTTGCCGCCTCACGCGCCGGGTTGAAGGCCAAAATCTTCGTGCCGCACGGCAACAGCAGGGAGAAAAACGCGGCCATGCGTGCGCTGGGCGGCGAACTGGTTGAGGCGGGCACTGATTTTCAAGATGCCCGCGAGGCGGCCATGCGCTGCGCCGCTGAGGAAGGGTTGCATATGCTGCCGTCGTTCAGCCCGCTGCTGGTGCAGGGCGTCGGCACGTATGCGCTCGAACTCTTTGGCGCTCACCCCAATCTCGACGCGGTCTACGCGCCCATCGGCATGGGCTCAGGCATCTGTGGATTGATCTCGGCTCGCGATGGCTTGGGGCTGAAGACGGAGATCATCGGTGTGGTGGCTGAGGGCGCGCCGGCCTATGCCTTGTCGTTCGCCGCGGGCAAGCCGATTGAGACTGCCACCGTCACCACGTTCGCTGATGGCGTAGCCACGCGCAAACCAGACCCCTCAGCATTCGACGTGATCCATCGCGGCGCGGCGCGCATCGTGCAGGTGAGCGACGATGAGATTCGCGCCGCTATGCAGCATTACTACACCGACGCACACAACCTGGCCGAGGGCGCGGGTGCGGTGCCGCTGGCTGGATTGCTACAGGAGCGCGAGCGCCAACGCGGCAAGAAAGCCGCCGTCGTACTCACGGGTTCAAACGTGGACCTCGATGTCTATCTCGACGTTATGGCTGCGCCGGCAGAGGCTGCATAAATTGTGCGTCGTGTCGTTGCTCAGCCGCCCTGACCTTCGCTTGGAAGCAGGCCAGCGGGGCGACACACCATCACTGCGGCGGGAACCACGCGCACCTCGCACGGCGTCTCACCCACCACTTCGCCATCGGCCTGGATGGGCTGGCGCGGGTGCGCCGCGATGCGCACGACGTTGCGCACCGGCACGCGGCTGAGTACCGATGCGGGCAAACGCTGGCGGTTGAACAGCCGCCGCACGATGATCTGCACATCGCGCTGGACGCCGAAGCGCATCACGCACAGGTCAAGTTGGCCGTCGCCATACTGAATATTCGGGTCGAGGTCGAGGCCGAGTATGCCGAGCGAGCCGGCGTTGGCCACCCACACCGATTCGGCGCGACGGCGCAGAAACTTGCCGTCCACGTCGAAGCGATAGCTGACTGAGCGCATTTGGATGGCATGACGGACGGCCTGCAACACATACGCACTCTTGCCCAGACGGGTTTTCAACTCGCGCGTCACGTCTTTGGTGACGATGGCCTCGTAGCCAATGCCGAGGCGTAACGCGAAATACAACTCGTCATTCAGCAAGCCGAGGTCGAGCGGGAAGAGGTCGGCTGCCGCGAGCGATTCCTGGCAGGCCCGGCGCAAGTCCATGGTCAGACCGAGCGCCATCGCCAGCGCGTTGCCCGTGCCGGCAGGGATGATGGCCAGCGGCTCATGGCGGCGGGCGATGCCGTTGATCACCTGCATGATCGTGCCGTCGCCGCCGGCAGCAATCACGCGGTCAAAGTCCACCGCGTCGCGCACCAACTCGCGCGCGTCCTGCTCCAGCGAGGTCTCGCGCACGGTGAGGCGAATCTTGCGCGCCTGAGCGGTCTCGGTGAGCCAGCGCGCGACCTGCGGGCCGGCCTGCCCACCCGAACGTGGGTTGACAATGGCGAGCGCCTTGAGTGGCTGCGGGGAGGTACGTGGTTCGCCGCTGTGCAGGCTGGGTCGAGTCGCGATCACTTCGCGCAGTATAGGGGGCTTGCGCGCCGGGTCTGTCAGCTCTTATCTGCTTTCTTGCGGCTCTGCTGCACCTTTGCTTCGCCGGCCTGTGTCATGGCGAAGCTGCGGGTCATGATCTTGATGTGTTCGACGCGGCGGAAGCGCAGGGCCGACCAGTCTTCGTCAATTGCCACCTGTCGCACCGGCTCGAATCCCATCTCGCCCATCTTCGCCCAGCCGGTGTCGCGGTTGAATTCGCAGGTGTATTTCTTGGACGTGCCTTTGGGGTAGGCCACCCACACCACCGCATCGCCGCGGGTCGCCTTGGCCACCTGCGCGGCGAACGCATCCACCTCGGCCTGTTTAGTCGCGAAAGCCAGCGCGAACATCGCGTCGTTGACTTTGCCCAGGCTGTCGTGCACAAGAGTGATGCCGCGCATCTCGTCCATGGCTGGATGAAACGACGCCGGCGCGTTGACGACGTAGATTGCCGCCTGATCCTTGTAGTTGAGTTTCTTGAAGATGGCGTTCATGACTTTTCAACTCCTTTCTCGCGGAGGCGCGGAGGAGGCGGAGATGGCAGGTGATGCGCTCCGCGCCCTCCGCGCCTCCGCGATTGAGTCTCATCCTCGTTTGCGCTCCGGCACGAACAGGCTCATGACGAACACCAGGACGGGCAGCAGCGTGATCAACGTCATTACCGTCGGCAGGCCGGCCGAGTCGGCCAGGCCGCCCAGCGCACTGACGCCCAGGCCGCTGGCCCCGTAGGCCAAGCCGAGCGTCAGGCCAGAGGCGAGGCCGACGTTGTTGGGCATGGCCTCCTGCACCATCACCACGCTGATCGGCCAGGGCATGGTGATGAACGCGCCGGCCACGCCGATGGCGATGAGTTGGGCCAAGCCCTCGGTGCGCATGAAGGCCAACAGCGCGATTAGCACCACGACCATGGCCGTGCACATGGTGTTGCGCCGGCCGATGCGCTCGCTGATCGGCCCGCCCAGCAGCGTGCCAAATGCGCCGCTGAAGATCAGCACCGAGATCATGCCGCCGATGCTCTCCTTCGGCAGCGACGTGTAGCCTGTGAAATACAGCGGGATGAACGTCTGCAGGCCGCTCAGGATCAACGAACGCACTGCGATGAGCGCGAGCAGAAAGACGACCAGCCACAACATGCGCGTCTTGTCGGCGCTCTGTTGCACTCCCACCAAGCGACCGCCCATCGGGTTGGTCTGTGTGCCGAAGCGCGTGCGTTGGGTGAGCAGAATCAAGAAGCCCAGGATCGTGGGCACGATCATGCCCAGCGCGCCAGGCGTGCCAAATGCTGCAATCAACGCCGTCGCAAGAAATGGGCCAAGTGCGAAGCCGAGGTTGCCACCGAAGAAGAAGAACGACGTGCCGCTGGTCGGCTTGTCGCCGCTGACGGCGCGCACTGCGGCCAACGCCTCGGGGTGAAACATGGCCGAGCCGATGCCGCTGGCGATCACCGCAACCAACACCAACGAATAACTCGGCAGCAGTGTCACGCTGACCATGGCCGTGCCGCACAGCACACAGCCGACGAACATCAGCCAACGCATGGGCTTGCGATCGCCCAGGATGCCGAATAGCGGCTGAGCGACGGCGATGATGATGTTGTTGACTCCGACGATCAGCGTAGTCAGGCCGTAATCCAGGCTGAACGTGGCCAGCAACAACGGCAGCAACACGGCCAGCGAGCCGGTTTGCATATCCACGCTGGTGTGGCTGAAGAAGATGGAGAGCAGCGCGGGCTTGTTGACCTTGGCGTAGTCGGGAGTCGTTGCTGTGGTGTGGGGCGATGCCGTTGGCGATTGGGGGATTGCGCTCGTGCGCGAAGGGGAAGCCATTTGAGAAAAGGATGAATGCCGTCGCAGTCACTTTACCAGACGGGCCACGTAGAATCTGCGGCAGGTTTGAGTTACACGTTGGAGGAAAATGGACATGTCGAAGATCACAGTTGAGGGCAAGGGCGAGTTTGAAGCGGCCAGCGACGCTCGGTTGGTGAATGCCATCGAGCAGCATGGCGTAGATATCTTGCACCGCTGCGGCGGGAATGCACGCTGCACCACCTGCCGGGTCGAATTTGTGTCGGGTGAGCCGGAGTGCATGACGCAAGCCGAGAAGGACAAGTTGACTGAGAAGGAATTGTTGGGGCAGGCGCGGCTGTCGTGCCAGATTCTGTGCGATCACGATATGGCGGTGCGCGTATTGATGACAGTCACGTCCACCGGCCTGCCTGACCCTGGCGGACAGCCCGAGGCGCACATCACGCCCGAGCCTATCTGGACAACGCAGTGATTGCGCAAAGCGCAAAGCGCAAAACGCAAAACGTAATCAGCGAGAGTCAATCTGTCCAACCCACAACAAAGCGCGTGGCTGCCCGGTCATGCACGACCTCACCTTGCACTGGCGCAAAACCCACTTCGACTGGATAAGCGCGCAGATTCAGCCCGGCCAACGCCGGTCGCCCAAACACTTGCCGGTTCATGCGCCGTCGCCACAGCTCGTGCCCAACGTTGGGCAGCAATTGGCTGAGCGAACCCGCGATCAACTCGCCGAAGCTGGATGGGCGTGGCGCAGGTGGTTCAGTGGACGCTGACGGTTGCGGTTGTTCAGGGGCCAACGCGCCGCGCAGCTTGATGAAGCCGCACGGCTCGAATGACCGGCCGATCAGCACGCCATGGACTTCATCAAAGGCAATCGAGAACTGCATGCCTTGTCCGGTGAAGTCAATCGGTAGCACCAGCCGGCCGCCCGGCACGAGTTGATCGCGCCAAGCCGGAGCGATGTCGGTCGCCCCGACGGTGAGGATGACCCGGTCGTAGGGCGCATCGGCGGGGTGGCCCAGCGCGCCATCGGCCGTGATGGCGGTGACGTTGGTGACGCCGGCGATCAATAAGTGCGCCCGTGCGGCCTGCACCAGATCGTCGTCAATGTCGAGCGTGACGACATGCCCAGCTTCGCCGACGATGTGCGCCATCAAGGCGGCGTTGTAACCCGCACCCGCGCCGATCTCCAGCACGTGCTGGCCGCCGCATAGCTCCAGTTGTTCGAGCATGAGGGCGACCATGGCCGGCTGCGAAATTGAACTCAACCATGCCTCGCCCTCTTTCTTGAGCGGCAGGGCCTCGTCGGCATAGGCCCGCCATAGCGCAGCCTGCGGCACGAACACATGCCGGGGCACAGCGCGAAAGGCCGCTTCGACAGTCGCGCTGCGAATGATGCCGTCGCGCTTGAGCTTGTCCGTCAACGTGTTGCGCCGCCGGCTGGCTGGGTCGCTGTCATCGTTCGCCATTCGCCATTACTCACAGGGAGCACACCGCCAGCGGAATCTCCATCTCCTCGCGCGTCAGCCCGCCGTGGTGGCCGAGGAAGCGATTCTCAAATGTGTCGCGCTGATAGAAATAGACGCTCTGGTCCTTATATGGGAGCACGACCAGATTGCCCACGCGGTTGAGGAAGCGCTCCTGCGGTTGCGGACCGAACAAACCCTCCTGAATCAATGCGCTTGTCTTGACGACCATCGCCTTGCCGGTGAGCAGGTTGCTCAGGCTGCGCTCGGCCTCATCCAATAGCTCGGACTTGATGTGCAAAAAGTAGTCGCGCGGCGAACCGGCTGGCGTGAGCCAGTTGCCCTGCCGGCCGTGGGCGATGAACGACTTGAACTCGCGCCAGGCATGGTTGAGATACAGCGTCGTCTTTGGGTTAACTTCGACTTGGCCGTGGTCGGCGGTGAGCATGAGCAAGGCGTTGCTGTCGCGCGCGACGCCGAGGAACGTGCGCTCCAGCGTGACGAGGAACTGATCTATCTCGGCGTCAACGTGTTCCGACGCCGGCCCAAAATCATGCGACACGGCGTCTATCGGGCTGTAATACAGGAAGTAATAGGTCGGCCCGGTGCGCTTGGGCAGCAGATCGCGCAGCCGCACCAGCGCCTCGGGCAGCGTCTTGTAAGAGATGACGGTCGCGCCGTCGCTAAGCCCGCGCGTCACGGCGCTGTGGGCCAGATCGCGGCTGTGAAAGATGTATGACTTGACGCCAGCGCGCTGCAGCTCGCGATAGAGCGTGCGCGTTGGGAACACATCACTCGGTTGCATACCAGCGTTCAGCAGCGTGTCGCGTTCCTTCTCACCGCGAGGTTGAACATCAGCGTGCCGATCATGCGGTCGAGCGATGGCTCATACTGAAACCACTCATACACGCCGCTTTGCGCCGGCGGCAGGCCGGTGTGAATGCACGTCACGTGCGCGCTGGTGGTGGAAGGGAAGAGTGAGGTGAGCTTGGAGACGACGCCGCTTTGCGCCAGCCGTTGCAGCGCCGGGTAATGCGCCAGGCGCGGCTCCAAGAAGCGCCAGCCGAAGCCGTCAATGAACAGGAGGATGACTGCGTCGGCGCGCGTGGGCTGCCCCGCAAAACAGTCGGCGGGCAGGCCGAGGTCGCCCTCGCCGGTCAACAGATGTTGGATGGCGTGCGGCAAATTGCCGAACGAATACGACGCGTTGAGCGGCCGGATGAACGGGCCACGCCATCCGGCCGCGTCAACGGCAGCGAGCGAAGCGGCATTGAGCATGCCGCGATTGTAGGAGGACAGAAGCGGTCGGAGCGCTCGCAGCGCTCCGACCGCTCAAAACACTGCGCTGCGCTTGTCGCCGATTGCGCGTACAATTCGCCCAATCCGATGAGACTGATCAACGCGCTCCGCCACAATACCTCGGCCAGCGATAAGCAAGTGGTCTCGTCCGGCTCACCTTAGCCTTGCTGTTCGCGCCGCGCCCGCGGCGATTTGTCATTCGTCGACCCGGTGGGCCGACGAATCGTTTTGACAACCGTAATTTCCAGAGCGGGAGTCGAGATTCCTCACTTCGCTCGGAATGACACTTTGACAGCAAAGGAAACATCCATGAGCAAAAACTCATTCAACACTCTGGCCGAACTGAACACCGCGCAAGGCAAGGTCAAGTATTACAGCCTGGACGCGCTGGAGAAGCAAGGTTACGCAGTTGGCAGTCTGCCCTTCAGCATGAAGGTGATGCTGGAGCAGGCCCTGCGCCAGCAGGACGACTTCGAGATCACGCAAGACGATGTGGCGCGCGTGGCCAAATGGGACGCGACGAACGTGCAGCCGACCGAGCTGCCGTTCAAGCCGGCGCGCGTGATTTTGCAGGACTTCAGCGGCGTGCCATGTCTCGTTGACCTGGCGGCCATGCGCAGCGCGCTGGCGCGGCTGGGCGCCGATCCGAAGAAGATCAACCCGCTGGTGCCGGTGGACATGGTGATTGACCACTCGGTGCAGGTGGACTTCTTTGGCACACGCGACGCCTTCAACAAGAACCTGGAGATGGAGTTCCAGCGCAACAACGAGCGCTACAAGTTCGCCAAGTGGGGCCAGCAAGCCTTCCAGAACTTCGGCGTGGTGCCGCCCGGCACGGGCATCGTGCATCAGGTTAATTTGGAATACCTGGCCAAGGTGACGATGCTCAAAGACGGCGTGGCCTTCCCCGATACGCTGGTGGGCACCGATAGCCACACCACCATGATCAACGGCCTGGGCGTGGTGGGCTGGGGCGTGGGCGGCATCGAGGCCGAGGCCGTGATGGTCGGCCAGCCGCTCTACATGGTCACGCCAGAAGTCATCGGCTTCAAGCTCTATGGCGCGCTGCGCGAGGGCGTGACCGCCACCGACCTGACGCTGACCGTTGTGCAGATGTTGCGCAAAAAGGGCGTGGTCGAGAAGTTCGTTGAGTTCTTCGGCACAGGGCTGAGCAATATGAGCCTGGCTGACCGGGCGACCATCGCCAACATGGCCCCGGAATATGGGGCGACGATGGGCTTCTTCCCGATTGACGCCGAGTCGCTGCGCTACCTGCGCAACACCGGCCGCAGTGCGGCAGCGGATTTGACCGAGGCCTATGCCAAGGCCCAGGGCCTGTTCCGCACCGACAACACGCCCGATCCTGCCTTCAGCGACACGCTCGAACTCGACCTCGGCACGGTGGAGCCGAGCCTGGCCGGGCCAAAGCGCCCGCAGGATCGCGTGCCGCTGACGCAGGTGAAGGCGCAGTTCAAGGGCGCGCTGACCGCACCGACCAAAGACCGCGGCTTCGGGTTGAAGGAAGAAGATCTGAATCGTAAGGCGACCATTCGTTTCGACGACAGACGACGGACGGCGGACGATGCTGTCGCCGTCAATGGTCAGTCGTCCATCGTCCTCGGTCATGGCGCCGTCGTCATTGCGGCCATCACCAGTTGCACCAACACCAGCAACCCCAGCGTGATGCTGGGCGCGGGCATTCTGGCGAAAAAGGCGGTGGAGAAGGGCCTGCGCGTGCCGGAATACGTCAAGACCTCACTCGCGCCGGGCAGCCGCGTGGTGACTGAGTATCTGGCCGATGCAAAGCTGATCGAGCCGCTCGAACAACTCGGCTTCAACGTGGTCGGCTATGGTTGCACCACGTGCATCGGCAACAGCGGGCCGCTGCCGCAATTGGTGGCGAACGCCGTGACGGAGAGCAATATTGTCACCAGCGCCGTCATCAGCGGCAACCGCAACTTCGAGGGCCGCGTGCACCCGCTGGTGAAGGCCAACTATCTGGCCTCGCCGCCGCTGGTGGTGGCCTACGCGCTGGCCGGCTCAACCGATGTGGACCTGACCAGCGAGCCGCTCGGCGTGGGCAAGGACAACCGGCCGGTGTATCTGCGCGACATCTGGCCGACGCAAGCCGAGATTCAGGACGCCATCAACGCGCACGTCAAGCCGGAGATGTTCACCCAGGAATACAGCGGCGTGCGCACGGGCACGGAGGCGTGGCAGGCCATCAGCGGCGTTGAGGGCGAGCTGTACCCGTGGGACGAATACAGCACCTACATTCAGGAGCCGCCATACTTTACTGACTTCTCGCTTGCGCCGAAGCCGATTCAGTCGGTGCACGGCGCGCGGGTACTGGGTCTGTTCGGGGATTCGATCACCACCGACCACATCTCGCCCGCCGGCGACATCGCGGTGGAATCACCGGCTGGCCGCTGGCTGGAGGATCACGATGTGGCGAAGGCGGACTTCAACCAGTATGGCGCGCGGCGTGGCAACGACAAGATCATGACCCGTGGCACGTTCGCCAACATTCGTCTGAAGAACCAGCTCGTGCCCGGCATCGAGGGCGGCGTAACCAAGTATCACGCCGATGGCTCCATCATGCCGATCTTCGACGCGGCCATGAACTACAAACAAGACGGCACGCCGCTGGTGGTGCTGGCGGGCAAGGAATACGGCACAGGCTCATCGCGCGACTGGGCGGCCAAGGGCAGCGCGCTGCTGGGTGTGCGGGCGGTCATCGCCGAGAGCTACGAGCGCATCCACCGCAACAACCTGGTCGGCATGGGCGTGTTGCCGTTGCAGTTTGAAGCGGGCCAGGGTTGGGAAATTCTCGGCATCAAGGGCGATGAGGTGTTTGACATTGACCTGAGCGGCGAGCTGACCCCGCGCCAGAAGTTGGCGGTCAAGGTCACGCGCCCGGATGGCACCAGCTTCAGCTTCGACGCCGTGTCGCGGCTGGACACGCCGGTTGAGGTGAATTACTTCAAGAATGGTGGCATCCTGCCGACCGTGCTGCGGGGGATGGTGAAGTGAGTTGAGAGGTTGATTGGTCGCGGGCGAGTTTCGATGAGAGGCTCACCCGCGATTTCTAGAGACCCTCCCCCTTAAGCTATGCGCGCTTCCTCGTCTTCGTCGTGGAAGTGTCTGTCACAGCTCACGTTCTTGTCGTCGCGCCGGATGCCGAATCAGATCGCGCCAAGCACCGTTGGTGCAGCAGCAAAATAGAGCCCAGACATGGAAAGCCAAACCGTTCAAGACCTCAACGCCGCCTATGGCATCGAAGGCCATGTGTCGTTTGCCGTTGATCCCGGCGGTCTGCCCATGGCCGTGATTGAGAACCCTCTCGCTACAGCCCACATTGCGCTCAACGGGGCTAACGTGACGCACTTCCAGCCGCGTGGCCAGTCACCAGTTCTGTTTCTCAGCCGGCAGGCCATCTTCAAGCCGGGCAAGGCGATTCGCGGTGGCATTCCCATTTGCTGGCCGTGGTTCGGCCCACACCCGACCGATCCAGCCAAGCCGCAGCACGGCTTCGCCCGCACGAGCCTGTGGCGCGTGCTTGGCGTGGCCGCCAACGGCGACGGCTCGACCGAAGTGCGCCTCGGCCTGCGCGATGGTGCGACCACGCAGGCGCTGTGGGATCACGCTTTTGCCCTCGAACTGATCGTGACGGTGGGCCAGGCGCTGAGCGTCGCGTTGACGGCGCGCAACTTTGGCCCGTCGGCCTTCTCTTGCACGGCTGCGCTGCACACCTACTTCGCCATCGGCGATGTCAACACGGTGCGTCTGCTGGGGCTGGACGGTGTGACCTATGTGGACAAAGCGGATGGCGACCAGGTGAAGACGCAAGGTGGCGATGTGACCATCACGGCCGAGACCGATCGCGTCTATCTGGACACAACCGGGCCGGTCACGATTGACGACCCGGCGCTTGGCCGGCGCATCGTCGTGTCCAAGACCGGCAGCCGTTCCACCGTGGTGTGGAACCCATGGATCGAGCGGGCGCGGGCGTTGAACGACTTCGGCGATGATGAATACTTGCGCATGACCTGCGTCGAGACGGCCAACGCCGTGAACGACGTGGTGACGATTCAGCCGGGCGACGCGCACGTCTTGGCGTGCCACATCGCAATTGCGTAACTGCGATCCGTCACGGTCTTGTCACACACGGGCCGTATTGTGATCGCGGTTCATCTTTGGCAGGACTTGGGCAGGCAATCAGAATTCGGACGTGGATGTACGCAGACAACGCGGATCGGAACGTATTTATCCACAAACTCCGCGTTAATCTGCGCCCAAGTAACTGTTTTGCGTAAGTCCAGTTTGGTCAATACATGGAGCGCATTCACCGCGAGTGTTCACAGGAGCGGGTGTGAGCATGCTTGATCGCGTGCTGCGGTTCACGCGCCAGTCGGCCTTCGCCAGCGGCATCCGCAGCACGGCCGGCACGCTCGTCCCATTGTTCATCGGCGTCGTGACCGGGCAGATTGGGTTTTGGATGCAGGTTGCCATCGGCGGCTTGCTGGTGTCGTCGGCCGATGTGGGCGGCACGAAACGTAACAAGGCCACGGTGATGATCGCCGCCACAGCGGCCGGGGCTACCACGTGTTTGCTCGGCACGCTGGCGGGGAACTCGATCGGGCTGGCCGTGCCGCTGATGTTTGCCGTGGCGTTTTGCGGCGGCATGACCAACGCCTTCGGCAACCGCGCCACGGCCGTGGGCACGGTCATGGTCATGGCCTTCGTCTTTCGGTTGGCTCCACCCAACACATTGGATGCTGGTCTCGAACGCGCCATCGGGTTCATCGCCGGCGGGGCATGGGCGATGGCGCTGTCGCTGTGGCTCTGGCCGACGCGGCCATTCCAAGTGGCGGCCGAGGCGATTGAACTTCTTTATCGGCAACTCGCGGTCTACATCGGCGGTGTCGGCACGCCGCAGGCGGACGCGCTTCGCGGCGCGGTCGAAGCAGCCCACACCCGGGCGCGCAATGCCATCCTGGCTGTGCGCGCCACACTGACGGGTCAGAGCGCCATCGGTCAACGACTGATCCTGCTGTCGTCGAGCGGCGATAGCCTGTTTCATGCGGTTGTGGGGCTGAAAGAGGAAGCGGCCATCGCCTCATCTCATCCCGGCTTTGGCGCGCTCGCGCCCAAGTTGCACACGTTCACCCAGGCATTGAGCGCCGCGACCGATCAGATTGCAGCCGCGGTGGCGGCATACGGGGGCGATGTGGATGGCGCAGTAGTGCAGTCTGCTGCGCGCGACGTAGACGAGACGATCACCGCGCTGACGCGTGCATCAAGCGATCCAAAGGCCGAGCTGCCGGACGTAAGCGATTTGTGCAATCTGGCGCAGGCCTGCGCTTACGCCGCCGCCTGCGTGCAGACGGCCATGGACTGTGTGCGCGTCCGCTCCGACAGTGAACGTGAACACGCCGCCGATGGCATTGCGCCTGCCCCCACGCCTGCATCGCCGAGCACGCACTGGCGCGCGGTGGCGAGCAAGGTGCGCGACAACCTGACCCTGCAATCGCTGCCCTTCCGGCATGCCTTGCGCCTGGCAGCCACAGTCAGCCTGGGTGTGTTCATTTACAAGCTGTTCGATTCAGATCATGGTTATTGGCTGCCATTGGCCGTGGTCATGATCATGAAGCCCAACTTTGGCGCGACCCGCAAACGCGCGACCGAAGCTGCGATTGGCACCGTCATCGGCGGCACTATCGCGACGGCGCTGTCCATCCTTGTGACCAATAACTACTTACAAATGGCGTTGATGGTGCCGCTGGGGCTGATTGCGTTTGCCGCCATGCCGCGCAGCTATGTGCAATATATGACGCTGTTCACCCCGTTCTTCATCCTGATGATTGACATCATGTCGCCGGGGAACTGGATGTTCGGCCTCGAACGCATTGGCTACATGATCGGCGGCGCGACCCTGTCGGTGCTGGCGGCCAATGTGTTGTGGCCCAGTTGGGAGCGCGACTATTTGCCGCAACAACTCGGCCGCACCGTCAACGCCAACCGTGCCTACCTCAGCGCCGTGCTGTCGGCATATGTGCAGCCGCCCGGCGACAAATCGGCCCTGCACGAAACACTCGAACGAGCCAATCTCGAAAACGTCAACGCCGAGGCATCGTTTCAGCGCCTGGTCAACGAGCCGAAGTCACAGCAAGGCGACATCGCGCCGGCGTATGCACTCGTCACCTACAACCAGCGCATCTTCGATGCCACCACTGCGCTGGCCATGCGCCGGCGCGATGCCGGCAGCGGCACGGCTGTGCCTGATTTGGCCACCCGTGCTTCGCAGATGGATGCCTCGTTGAATGCGATTGCGCAGGGGCTGCAAACAGGCAGGCCCGCGCAGCCGATGACCACGACAACGCTCACGGCAAACGCCGCCGGCGGCAATCAGTTGACCCCTGACGCTGTTTCTGTGCAATCGGAGTTGACGCGCCTGGCGCAGGCCATCACGGACATGGCCCGGCTAGCGACCCAGATGACGGTGACGGCAAGTTAAATTACAGTTCAATCCAGTTGGCTTTCGTCGCCACGTCTCACACGCGGCGCGGCAATACATTCAGCAGGAGTGAACATATGCAACTTGCAATGGTCGGATTGGGGCGCATGGGCGCCAACATGGTGCGGCGGTTGATGCGCGGTGGGCACGATTGCGTGGTGTTTGATCACACGCCCGACGCAATCCAGGTCTTGGTGAAAGAAGGCGCTGTAGGAGCGACGTCGCTGGCGGATTTGGTGAACAAACTCGCTGCGCCGCGCACGGTGTGGTTGATGCTGCCGGCAGGCGCGGTGGATGACGCGCTTGATGCGTTGGCGGCGTTGTTGCAACCCGGCGACGTGGTCATTGACGGCGGTAACTCCTACTATCACGACGACCTGCGCCGTGCCAAGGCTCTGGCGGCCCAGCAGTTGCACTACGTGGATGTGGGCGTCAGCGGCGGCGTGTGGGGCCTCGATCGCGGCTATTGCATGATGATCGGCGGCGAGGTGCCGATCGTGCAACATCTCGATCCGCTGTTCAAGACGCTTGCGCCGGGCATGGGCAGCATCCCGCGCACGCCTGGCCGCGAGGACGAGAACGCGCCCAACGGCACGGTCGAGTTGGGCTATTTGCATTGTGGGCCGAACGGGTCAGGGCACTTCGTCAAGATGGTGCACAACGGCATCGAATACGGCTTGATGGCTGCATATGCCGAGGGACTGAACGTCCTCAAGCACGCCAACGTGGGCAAACAGGGCCGCACCATTGACGCCGAGACCACGCCGCTGCGCCACCCCGAGCTGTATCAGTATGACCTCAACCTGCCGGACATCGCCGAGGTGTGGCGGCGCGGCAGCGTCATCTCGTCGTGGTTGCTCGATTTGACGGCCATCGCCTTACTTAAAGACCCGGAGCTGAGCGCCTTCAATGGACATGTGTCGGATTCGGGCGAGGGCCGTTGGACGGTGACGGCGGCGGTGGACGAGGGCGCGCCCGTGCCCGTGTTGGCCACGGCGCTTTTTCAGCGCTTCAGTTCGCGCGGCGAAGAAGAATACGCCGACCGCGTGCTCTCGGCCATGCGCTACGAGTTCGGCGGGCACAAGGAGAAGCTGCCGGCCGGCGGCTAGAGATTGAGCCGTGTTGCACTTGGCGTTGCGCGCCCCGCGCAACGCGCGACGCCGAAATCCTCGACAGCGGCGACCACAGTGTATTCAATCCTTACCCATCTCGCTCATGCGCCGCAGGATGCGCTGCTTCCAAAATTCGATGTCACTATCGGGGTTGATGCGGTTGTACACGGCCAACCGGGCATTGAGCGTCGTCCGTTGCGCGCCACCCGATTGATCAAGCAAGCTGTCAATTGTCAGCAAGGTATGGAATTGCATCAATCGGCGCTCACTGCCCAGCCGCGCCACCAGCGCGTCCAAGAAGCTCACATCCTGCAACCAGTCGAGATACTTGATTGCAGCCAGCCGTTTGCCGGCGCTGCCATCGCGCAACCACGCGTCCACGTCGAAGCGTTCAAACACGAACGGCGCGAGTTCGCGCATGTCGTAGGCGATGTCGTCACCCTCGATGGTGCGCTGTGGCGTGAAAGGCTGGTTGCGGTTGCGGTTGAACGCGGCCACGAGTTCATACAGCCGTAATAATGCGTCGTCCCATGGCCCCTCAGAGGGCCACTTACCTTCACTGGTCGAGCCGTCGGCGTTGATGGCAGCCACAACCCACTGCGCATTGGGAAATTCTTTCTGACAAAGGGTGATGAGGTCATCGAGCTTGCCTTTACGGTAGCTCTCCTTGACCAACGCGCGACACTTGGCGCTTTTGGCCTCGCCCGGTAATTCCTCATAGTCCAGACCCAAATCGGCACACAGCGTCTGAATCTCTTCCAGCGTCAGTGTGGCGGCCAGTTGCTTGCGCAGGTAAGTGAAGTCTATATTGGCAGTGGACATGACGTCAGAGGCGCGTTGTAGCACACGCCCCCGCTTCTGCATAGAGGTAAATCGGTTGTGCGTTGCACCGCATAGACATATATTTACTGCGTTCGTTCACAAGAGGAGGATACCCATGACACACATTTCTGCACGCGCGTCTCGTCGCGCTATCTTGCTGGCAACGGTTGGGGTGATGGCATTGGCTGCCTGCCGCACCGCCCCGGCTGCACCCGCCGCCCCAGCGGCCGAAGCACCCGCTGCTGCACCAGCGGCAACTGAAGCGCCAGCCGCAGCTGCCGAAGCGCCCGCACCTAGCGGCGAGAAGCCGGTCATCAAACTGGCCGAGAACCCATGGACCGGTTCATCGGTCAACGTCTACGTGGCCAAGCAATTGCTGGAAGAGAAGTTGGGCTACACCGTCGAGGTCGTGACAATTGACGAGAACGCGCAGTGGCCGGCCATGGCCAAGGGCGACATCAGCGCCGTGCTCGAAATCTGGCCGTCCGGCGAGACGCATCAGAAAGGCTTGGCTCAATACGTCGAGGGCGACAAGACGGTGAACAATCTGGGCGAACTTGGCGTCGTCGGCAAGATCAGTTGGTATGTGCCCAAGTACGTCGTGGACGAACACCCCGAACTGGCGACCTACGAGGGTTACAAGAACTCTGAACTCGCCAAACTATTCGCCACAGCCGAGACGGGCGATGCTGGGCAGTTCCTCGCCGGCGACCCAAGCTGGGTGCAATACGACGAGGAGATCATCGGCAACCTCGGCCTGGGCTTGAAAGTGGTGCGTGCAGGCAGCGAGCAGGCGGTGTTGGCTGCGCTCGATAGCGCCTACAGCCGCAAGGAGCCGATCCTGTTTTATCTGTGGACGCCGCACTCGATTCACAACAAATATGAATTGGTGCCGGTGGCGTTGCCCGAATACACCGCCGAGTGCTACGCCACCGAGGGTAAGCGCGCCTGTGACTACCCACAGGATGTGTTGTTCAAAGCCGCCAACGCCAAGCTGCAAGAGTCTGCGCCCGATGCGTATCAGTTGTTAGCGAATATGAAGTATTCCGACGCCGACCAGATCGCCATGATCGCCGACGTCGAGCTGAACAAGATGACGGCCGAGGATGCCGCCAAGGCGTGGATCGAGAAGAATGAGGCTGTGTGGAGCGCGTGGTTGCCGAAGTAATCCACCAGACCTCGCGCTCGCGGGTCTAGTCACGGGTCGCGTTGAAAGCGACTTTGTAAGAAGACCCGCGAGGTCTTTCTGAACCCATGCTCGCCTGCACTGACGTGTGGAAGATCTTCGGCCCTGCGCCGGAGAAGGCCTACGCCGCGATCGCGCCCGAGGATCAAGCCGACAAGTTGAGCTATCCCGATCACGTCATCGCCGTGCGCGGCGTGTCGTTTGAAGTCAACAAGGGTGAGACATTTGTCGTGATGGGCCTCTCGGGCAGCGGCAAGAGCACGCTGGTGCGCTGCCTCACGCGCCTGGCCGAGCCGACGGCCGGCGAGATCGTGATCGAAGGCCAGGACGTGCGGCGCATGAACGACGAAGCGCTGCGCAACCTGCGCCGGCGCAAGGTCAGCATGGTCTTCCAGAACTTCGGGCTGTTGCCGCACCGGCGCGTGTTGGACAACGTGGCCTATGGCCTTGAAGTATGTGGCGTGGACAAGCGCGCGCGCAACGACCGGGCCATGCAGATGATCGAGCTGGTCGGGCTGAAAGGTTGGGAAACCAAGTTCCCGCGCCAGCTCAGCGGCGGCATGCAACAGCGCGTCGGCCTAGCGCGCGCGCTGGCCGTTGACCCCGACATCCTGCTGTTTGATGAGCCATTCAGCGCACTCGACCCATTGATCCGGCGGGAGATGCAGGACGAACTGTTGCGGCTGCAAAGCACGCTGCACAAGACCAGCGTGTTCATCACGCACGACTTTAGTGAAGCACTTAAGCTGGGCGACCGCATCGCCATCATGAAGGACGGCCAGTTTGTGCAGGTGGGCGCGCCGCAGGAATTGGTGCTTGCCCCCAAGACCGGCTATGTGCGCGCCTTCGTTCAGGACGCGCCGCGCGCCAAGGTACTGACCGCAGGTGCGATTCTCTCGCCCATGCCGCCCGGCTTCTCGCCGAACGGCCGCGTCGTTCATGCCGAGGTGCATCTGGAGGCGCTGGTGCCATTGCTGGCCGCGCACGATGCGCCGCTGACCGTGCTGCGCGATGGCGCGCCGGTCGGCGTTGTGGATCGCGCCTCTGTCTTGCGTGCGCTGGTGAGTGAGGATGGGATGGGCGGGATGAAAGATGTGAGTATTGCGAAAGCATCCTGAGCGGAGCGCAGATGCCGCAGGCATCAAGCGCAGTCGAAGGGTGCACATTGGCAGAAGTTCCAAGTCGCACCCTTCGACTGCGACTCGCTCGTTTCACTCGCTCATCTCCGCTCAGGATGCTTTGCTTTGAGTAACTTGACCGTGACTACTGCGTCATCTGCACTCCCCCAAGCCAACGTTAGTGTTGGTCGCGCCTGGCGCACCGTTGGCGTTGTGGTGCTATTGGCTGGCATGTGGCTGCTGTGCTTGCTTGTCCCATCCCTCACCGATGAGTTCCCGGCGCAGTGGAACCTCGGCGTGCGCGAGGCCGTGGACGGCTTCTCGCAGTGGGTGATCAGCAATCGCATCACCAGCCCGGTCTTCGTTTACTTCTTCGACCCGCTCAGCGCGGCGATTGACGTGTTTGTGCGCGCGGCCGAGAACATCCTGCTGGGTGCGCATTGGGCGGTCATCATCGGCTTGACTGCGCTGGCCGGCTGGCTGTTGGGCGGATGGAAGTTGGCGCTGGGCTGCGCGCTCGGTCTGTTCTTGTGCGGCTTGATGGGGCTGTGGCCACAGACGATGCAGACGCTGGCGCTGATGATCGTGTCGGTGAGCATCGCGCTGGTGATCGGCGTGCCGTTGGGTATCGCCTGCGCTTTGAGCGACCGCTTCGACCGCGCCCTCCGGCCCATCCTCGACGCGATGCAAGTGATGCCGGCGTTCGTGTATCTGATTCCCGTGGTGCTGTTCTTCGGCGTGGCGCGCGTGCCGGCTGTCGTCGCCACGGTGATTTACGCCATCCCGCCGGCGGTGCGGCTGACCAACCTGGGCATCCGCGAGGTGCAGCCGGCGGCGGTCGAGGCGGCGCGCGCATTCGGCAGCACGCGCGGCCAGATTTTGCGCAAGGTGCAGTTGCCGCTGGCGTTGCCGGCCATCATGGCTGGGGTGAACCAGACGATCATGATGGCGCTGGGCATCGTGGTGATCGCGGCGATGGTCGGCGCGGGCGGACTGGGGCGTGAGGTGTATCTGTCGCTGCAACGCCTGCAGGTGGGCCGCGCGTTCGAGGCTGGCTTGGCCATCGTCCTGATCGCCGTCATCCTGGATAGGCTGAGCGAGGCGCTGAGCAAGATTGATCCTACGCAGTACGCGATACGCGATACGAGGTCATCGCGCGTGGCGTATTCCGTATTGCGTCGTCCGTCGTTCGTTGGCGCGCTGGTCATCCTCGCCCTCACCGCGCTGTGTGTGTTCATGTTCCAAGATGCCTTCCCGGATGAATGGCGGCTCGGCCTTGCCCAGCCAATTGATGATCTGGTGCGCTGGATGCGCGACAGCCTGTTCTTCGTCACCCGGCCGCTGAGCGATTTCATCACGTTGTATCTGCTCAATCCGTTTCGCGATCTTCTGCGTGATGTTGCCCCGTGGCCGGTGGTGATCGCGGCCGTGACGGTGGTCGCGTATTTTGTGTCGGGCTGGCGGCTGGCGCTGGGGTGTGCGGTCGGCATGTTCCTGCTCGGCCTGCTGGGCATGTGGCCGCAGAGCATGGACACGCTTAGCCAGGTGCTCGTCACCACGGCCATGACGGTTCTGCTGGCGCTGCCCATCGGCATCGCCGCCTCGCAGTCGGACGGCGTGCGGCGCATCCTGCGCCCTGTGCTTGACTTCTTGCAGACCGTGCCGACGTTTGTTTATTTGGTGCCGGTGGTGATGCTGTTCAACGTGGGGCGCGTGCCGGGGCTGATCGCGTCGCTGCTCTACGCCATCCCGGTCGGGATCAAGCTGACCGATCTGGGCATCCGCCAAGTCTCGCCCGAGGCGGTCGAGGCGGCCAAGGCGTTTGGCAGCACGCGCGGGCAGACCATCGTCAAGGTGCAGTTGCCGCTGGCGCGCTCGGCCATCGCCCTATCGGTCAACCAAATGATCATGATGGTGCTGGCGATGGTGGTGATCGCCGGCATGGTGGGCGGGGCGGGGCTGGGGCTGGAGGCTGTGATCGGCCTGACGCGCAGCGAGACCGGCATCGGCATCTCGGCCGGGCTGTGCATCGTCATCCTGGCCATGATCCTGGATCGCATCACCCAGGCGTGGGCGGCACGGCAGAGTTGAGGGAGAGCGTTTCATCCTCATCTTCTCCCTGCACCAGGTAAATCGTGTTCTGCTAGGGCGAGGCCGGCGTCGGGTTCAACCCAACGCTGCGCTCGACCGCGCCGTTGGCGGTGGTGGAGAAAAAGGTTTCGCGCAACTCGGCGATGCGCGCGCGCACCGGGATGATGACCTGCGCGCCATCCGGCGTGGTGGCGAACTCGGTGTAACGCTGATCGAGCACTTCCGACTTGATCTTGTCGCGGTCAATCTTCTGCGCCAGCACGGCCAATTGCTGCATCTCGTCCAGCGTCATGTCGGTCTTGATCGAGCTGCTCAAGTCAACCAGCAGATCGGGCGCGGCTGCCACGAGCGACGCCAACACCTGCGGGCTTTGCAAGCGCTCTCGCACGGCCAAAATGACTTGCTGCTGCCGGCGGGCGCGGTCGAAGTCGCCACCGGATGAGTGGCGCGTGCGGGCATACTTCAACGCCGTCTGGCCATCGAGCGACTGCAAGCCCTTCGTCAGCGTGAACACCTCGGTGCGATAGTCCTCGGTCGGGTATTCACCGTCATACACATCCTCAGGCACGTCAATCTGGATGCCGCCCATGCGATCAATGAAACTTTCAAAGGCTGTGAAATTCACACGCGCTGAATAGTGAATGGGCACACCGAGAAAGTTCTCCACCACTTTGCGCGCCAGCGCCACGCCGCCACCGGGATAGTCGTATAGATCACCCAGGTAGTTGGCCTGATTGATGCGGTAATTCGGGTCTTTGAAGCCGGCGATTGGCACCCAGATATCGCGTGGGAGGGAGAGCATGCCGGCCTCCATCGTCACTGGGTCCACAGTGATGACCATCATCGTATCGGTGCGGTGGGCCGTCTCACCGTCGCCGATGCGCTGGTCAATCCCCATCAGCAGGATGTTGACGCGCTCCTTGCCATTCCAACTCTGCGGCAGCGCGATGGGTTCAGAGGGCTTCGGCGTTGCCATCGCCGCCGGTCGCGCGGGGGCCAGAATTTCAGGCAGGATGGTGAGTTCGTCGGCGAAGTAGTCGTAGGCCCGGTTATAGGCAAAAACACCTGCACCTGCCGCGATGATGACAAACGCGATGAAGATGCCAAGCACGACGAACAGTGTTTTACGCGACCCCATTCGTTCGTCAATATACCATCCGTAACAGGCTGAAATATGCGCCCCCCTTGCGGCGAATGGATGAATCCTCTACGATGACGCGGCTATGCAGCCTGAAAATGTGCAGACAATCGTGTGCTATGGCGACCTGGTCACCGACCTCATCATGACGGTCGAGCGCTTGCCCATCGAAGCCGAGCGCGTGCAAAACATTCATGCCATCAGTGTCGAGCCGGGTGGGGCTGGCAACTTTCTGATCACCGCGGCGCGGCTTGGCGCCCATGCCATCGCCTTCGGCACGATCGGCGAGGATTCATACGGCCAGGCTGTGCACGACATTCTGCTGGCCGAACATGTGGACGTCAGCCTTGCGCAACGTGGTGCGGGCAGCGTGAATGTGCTGGTGCTCGTCATGGTGGACGATGCGGGTCAGCACGTCTTTCTGGTGCGGGTGGGGGAGGGCGATCTGTTCGATCTGGATGATCGCTCGCGCGCGCAGGTCGAGACGGCCGATGCGTTCTTCGTCCCCGGCTATGCGTTGCACGAGCCGCGCGTCGGACCTGTCGCTGTGCCAACCGTGCGTTTGGCGCATGCGGCCGGCGTGCCGGTGATGAATGATCTTGGCCCAATCGTGGGCGAGGCCAGCGTGCGCGCCGATGCGCTGGAGATCGTGCGCATGAGCGTGGTGAGCCTGCTCACGGCTGATGAAGCCATCCGCTTCACCGGCGCGTCAACCTACGCCGATGCGGCCCGTTGGATGTTGACCCACGGCACCCAGCATGTCGTCATCAAACGCGGCGGCGATGGCTGTGCTGTGTTCAGCGCCGACGGCTCATGCCATGATGTGGCCGGTATCCCCGTCACCGTGCGCGACACCACGGCCGCTGGTGATTCATTCGCTGCCGGCTTCGTGGTCGAATGGTTGAAGCATCGCGATGTGCGCCGCGCGGCCGAATTTGCCAACTGCGTGGGCGCGGCCAAAGTGCAGAAGGTCGGCAGCGGCCGGCAATGCCCAACACTGGAAGAAATCGAGGCTGTGCGCAGCATGATGCGCTCATAATCTTTTC
>Ga0224722_1000448_pt1 | contig 23924 bp, 25 predicted proteins | sample Balambano_FR1_Me_FD_161646 | JGI IMG/M metagenome (GOLD analysis project Ga0224722, IMG submission 161646) | Freshwater sediment microbial communities from Lake Towuti, South Sulawesi, Indonesia - Balambano_FR1_MetaG | ecosystem: Environmental > Aquatic > Freshwater > Lake > Sediment | place... | reverse complement strand
GAACTGTATAGCAGTAAACATATTGGTTAAGACGAGGTGCAGGGGTAGAACCTCTGGCAGGAGGCAAAGCCCATACCCCCTTATCAACCAGACACTCTAACCTTCCTGACGATAGCTATAAGTGCTGACTTAGTTGGGAGTAGAGCGAGGGAAGGTTGGCAAATCCACAGCAGCCAAAGATTTTAGCTTTTTGGCTGGGCGTTGGGGATTGAGGGTAGGCGCAGGGTAACTCTCCTCATCAGGGGCTTCTGATTCCTTTAGGTTAAACGACCAAGGCAAGTCATTGCGGGGGGTATCGCTGGGAGGGGCGATCGCTGGCTCAACCGTATGGGCTGTAGTCGCTGCTGGAACATGAGGAGGCATTGCTACAGGTTTTAACGGGCGCACAGGAGCCGGAGCCACAGGATTAGCTACCTGAGGGGGTGTTGCAACTGGGCTAGCTTCTGCAGGTGAAAGAGTTTCATTGCCCATTGCTGTTTCCAGCAGAGCAGGATCAATCAACTGAGCCAAATCATCCCAAAGGTTTCTCGACTGAGGAGTGGGTTCCGGTTCATATCCAGAATTAGCCTCTGGGGCAGGAGCAACCAGATCAGGTTGGGAAACTTGACCAGAGGCGCTCACCTCACCAGTTGCTAGAAATGGGCTAAGGTCAAACACGGTTTCTTGGGGTGCTGCCGGGGCGGGGATTGGCTGGGAAGACCCATCGCTGGGGAAGATTTGAGCCAACAGTTCCCCCATCTGCTGCATCGGCACCTCTGGCACAGACGCGATCGCAGGTTCTGGACTGACAGGATTGGAAGGCATAGGTTGCCCAACACTAGCTCCATCTAGGTTCAGCAGCTTCGACAGGGGTTTGACTACGGCACCACTTGCTGTATGGATGGATTCTCCAGCAGTAGACCAAGGCTGTACAGGCTGGGCTTTGGGCATCAGGTCAGTAACGTCCTCCGTTTCTAGGGGCGATCGCCCACTGGTAGTCGCTGGTGATTCTAAAGATTTTTCCAGCGCGACTTTGAACTGCAATGCTTTTTGCTGCTGGCGGTGCAATCGCATCCGCAAGTCACGATTGGTCAACTCTAGTTGCTCTAGCTGCTGCGCTTGCTGGGCACTATTTTGCTGCAAGGAATCACAGGCTTGCTCCAGTTGGGTCAGTTGATCCTGGCGGCGACTAAGTTCATTGTGCAAGCTATCCAGTAGAGATTGCTGCTGCTGGGCAGTCTGCTCGGTTTGCTGCAACTGCTGCTTTAGGTGAAGGACGTGAGCTTGTGCTGTGGGCAAATCCTGGGGCAAGGCGTTCCAATCAATGGGAGTTTGCTGAGCATGGGGCGATCGCGTCAATTCCAGTTGTAATTCTACCTGAGCCTGCACTAGTGCTTGCTCTACCTGGGCAAGCCGCTGCTTTAGTTGGGCATTTTCCTGAGAAACCTGATCGAGGGCGATCGAGGCTTGTTCCTCTGCAACGGGCAGTTGAGTAGGCTGCCCAGCAGGTTCTGCCTCAGGCAAAGTCTCGACCTGAATTGCACCAGGAAAATCGACCGTTTCCCAATAATCCTCTTCTAGAGAGACATCACCCAACGCAGGCGACAACCCGTGCCCCAACACCCGAATTTCTGGGGACAGCGCCTGATAAGCCGAATTGGCCGCAGACCCTGGGTTCGACCCAGGGTTGGCGTTGGAGGGATCCGATGGATGATTGAAATTTACTGGTTCATGCATAGCAGTAATCCTGACAGAGGCTAAGTGCAAGGACAGACAACCGGAAGCGTGCTAATGATAAAGCGACTTTGATATTTTGCACACCCGATCCGTCAATTCAGTGATAAAAAGTTCACTTAACTCTAACGATGTCGGGAGCACGGGTGCAAATCTCACGGTTGGATGGTTCCCATCAAAGCTCCAAAAACATCTATTTGTTGAGGATTGATACAAAACGGCTGATACGAAGGTCACAGTCTTACAGAAGTCACAGTCTTACAGAAGTCACAGTCTACTGTAAAGCTAGGGCTTGGTGCAGCACCTCACGATGGATCTGGGCACGATCGACCAGCCATTGCACTTGGTCAGGTGAAAGGGAATCTCCATTGGCATAACAATCAAGCCAGGTCTGGCAAATAGTGACCGCATCAGTGGGAATGTCTGCCAGTTCCCACCCAGGAATGTGCAAATCGCTCATAAGCTGGCTAACTTTGGGGTCATAGCTGAGCGCAAAGCAACGACATTTCTGTGCCGCCGCCATGATTAAACCATGGAAGCGCATGGCGATCGCCATCTCCACTCCCCGAAACAATCCCATCAATGCTGCCGGATCATCTAGTTGCACAATCTGGCTAGGGCCAGACAACTGGGTCTGAATAGCTTGGGCGATCGCCAAATCTTGAGCCATTTGAAAGGGCACCAGTAGAATGCAGGTCTGTGTTGCTTGCTGAAAGGCAACCAAGGCGCTGGTTAGCACTGCAAGTCGCTCTGGTGTGAGTTGAGCATGACGGCGTAGATTGACCGCGACTCTGGGGGCAGGTAGACACCACAACCCTTCAACGGGCCTGGGTTCCAAAGCCCAAACCGGATCAGGTGCCAACGTGAACGATCGCCGCCATTCGCTCAGCAGGGTTGCCGACTTGGCATCGCGCACACTGACTGCTGTGCAGCCTGCAAAGGTCATTTGTGCTAACCGTTGAGTGAGCGAGCGCTGCAAAGGGCCAACGCCCTGAGCCCAGGCAATGGTACGCAAGCCAAGCCGCTGTGCCAATAGCATTAATCCCGCATAGTAAAGCGGGCTGATAGCACTGGTGGCATCTTGAATTAAGCTGCCACCCCCCCAAATGAAAATCTGGGATTGCTGCAAAGCACGGAAAACTGCGATCGGGCTCTTGCGTTCAACAGCCGCTACTCCATAGCGATCGCGGGTCTGCTGCGGATTGCCCGACAATACTAACGGCGTCACAGACTTGGGCAACATTTGCAACAACGAGGCCAACAGGGCTTCATCTCCCCCATTGCCCATGCCGTAATAGCCACACAGAACCGCCTGCATTCTTCTTTACCGATCGATAACACATCTACCCTTACAATACAGGAGCCCATAGCGGTTGCAGTCTGCTTTGTATCGTCTATGCATGCGTTGTCAATTCCCACCTGGATTATCCATGTCTCCAGCGTTTTGGAGTGGATTGTGGCTATTTGGCTAGTCTGGAGCTATGGGGAGTTGACACGCGATCGCGTCTGGTGGGGTTTGTCTCTGGCAATGTTGCCTGCGCTGGTTAGTGCCTTTTGTGCCTGCACTTGGCATTTTTTTGATAATGCACCTGCCCTCAGTTGGCTGGTACCGTTGCAAGCAGCCATGACCCTGGTGGGCAATCTGACCTTGATGATTGCAGGCTGGGGTATTTGGCGATCGACAATCCACTCTGATTCCTAGCTGCAAGCTAACCGCAGACACCTACCTCTTGGGATCTACAGGAATTTACCATGCGACGACTCAGGCAAGTGCGTGATTTTTTTCGAGATGATAACTTTCTTCAGTTTGTAGAAGACGTAGAGGGAGTACTCTCAAAGGCTTTGTCGATCGCCATGCTGGTGGTGATCTTCGTAGCAGTTATCGATTTGTTAGTTTTTATGGCTACTGATCTGTGGGCCTATCCCACAGGGCGATTTACCACCACACTAACTGTCATTTTTGGTCTGTTCTTGAATGTCCTAATCGCCATGGAGATTTTGGAAAATATCACGGCCTACCTCCGCAAACATGTTATTCAGCTAGAACTTGTAATCACCACGTCTCTGGTCGCCGTTTCTCGAAAAATCATTATTCTAGACCTGGAAAAAACTGCTGGTATCGACCTGATTGCACTGGCCACAGCCATCGTGTCGCTTTCGGTTAGTTATTGGCTGATTCGCCGAGCCAATCGTCATATGGACGATCTCCCCCACAAGAGCGATCGCTCCCATAAAAAGGATGCCTCCAAGGACTAAGTTTCCCAACGAGCCGTGAGTAGATGCTGAAACCTGCCATCACAGGTTTCAAAGCCTAGCCAAGAACTGATCTTCCATTGGCAAATAAGTTTTTGTTTCTAACGCTCATTCTTGAGATACAACAGGCAATGGTAGGAAGGGTGCAGGTAATTGTCTGCCCTAGTTAGCAACAAGGGAATTGGCTCAGATGGGACGAATCTTTCTCTCGGCTGGTCATAGCGGATATGTCAGTAACAGCACAGACCCTGGCGTGGTGGTAAGTGGTACCACCGAAGCGAGAGAAATGATTTTGTTGCGTGACATGGTAGTGACCGAGTTGCGATCGCGCAGCTTTGAAGTCCTATCTGTTCCTGATGATTTGGGTGCAATCCAAACTATCGCCTGGATCAATGCTCGTGACCAAGTCGGCGATGTAGCGCTGGAATTGCATGCTGATGCCGTTTCTAATGGGGTCATTCGTGGCGCTAGCGTGTTTTACATTGCCAGTAACGACGAGCGCCGTCGTCATGCTGAATTGCTGCTGTTGGCACTGCTGCGGCGAGTGCCTCAACTACCCAACCGGGGAGCCAAGTCCGATACCGCGATCGGCATCGGCAGTTTAGGCTTTTGTCGCCAGGTTATACCACCCTCTTTACTCATGGAAGTGGGGGTTTTGACTAACCCGGACGATCGCTACATTTTGCAAAACCGCCGTCGTGAGATGGCTTTAGGCATAGCCGATGGGCTAGCCGCATGGAGCCGCACGGTGGCTGGTATCAGTCCCAACCCGATCGCCCCACCTGCACCAACTCCTTCTCCGGTTCCATCGCCAGCCCCACCAGCCCCACCCGCTCCCGGCGCCTACCTGCCAATTAATATCAACATTAACGGCCAGAATTATGGCGAAATGGGAATTTTGATTAATGGAAATGCCTATATTCCAATAGATTTGGCCGATCGCTTGGGCATTGACCTGAGCCAGACCAGCCATGTCCGTAAAATTTCCTATCGCTATGTTGTTTACGTTAAGGCGATCGAGCTACGAGAATACAACCTTTCTGTTGCCTGGAATAGCAGCAGCCGCACTATATTTTTGCGATCGGCCTTGCAGTTGTGTCCCGGGCTAATCGATCGGATCAGTGGTCACGGCAACACCTCCGAAGTGCAAATGCTGATGTTCCTCAAAGCCACCAACGAAGCGGCTATCAGCCAGTTTCCTGAAATGGCCAAACTCTATCGCGAAGAAGGCATGGTGGAAGGTGTCAATTACGATATTGCCTTTGCCCAAATGTGCGTGGAAACCAACTTTCTCCGCTTTGGTGCTACTACCCAGCCCAACCAATACAATTTTGCTGGGTTAGGTTCGGTGGGCGGTGGTGCTGAAGTAGCTTCATTTCCCAATGCAAGAATTGGAGTGCGGGCTCACATTCAGCACCTAAAAGCCTACGCTAATACCGAACCCCTTGTACAAGATCTGGTCGATCCACGCTTTCGCTTTGTTACTCGTGGCATTGCCCCGTTGATTGGGCAGCTATCAGGCCGTTGGTCAGCCGATGTTAGTTATGGCGATCGCATCATGGCTACCCTGCGTCGTCTCTACGAAACTGCTGGCCTGCTGTAGTCTCCTTTGCCTCTGTCCTCCCTATACAATAGAGGTCTGACGCTTTGTTCTCTGCTTGGTTATGACCGTAGAGTTTCTCGATGCCTTTGATGTAATTGTCGTGGGAGCCGGACATGCTGGTTGCGAAGCTGCCCTAGCCACAGCACGGTTAGGATGCCGGACATTGCTATTGACTTTGACCCTAGATAAGATTGCTTGGCAGCCTTGCAACCCAGCCGTAGGCGGCCCTGCCAAATCTCAACTGGTGCACGAGGTCGATGCACTTGGCGGGGAAATTGGCAAAATTACCGATCGCACCTACCTGCAAAAGCGAATTCTCAACTCCTCCAGAGGGCCAGCCGTGTGGGCATTACGAGCACAGACCGATAAACGCGAGTACGCTGCGGTCATGAAAACTATTGTCGAGAATCAGGCCAACCTGACCCTGCGCGAGGGAATGGCAACCAATTTAGTGCTGGATAGCAACGAAGCCGTTGTTGGTGTGGAAACCTATTTTGGAGTAGCTTTCCAGTGCAAAGCTGTGATTCTGACTACGGGCACGTTTTTAGGCGGGCGGATTTGGGTGGGCAACAAGTCTATGGCCGCTGGACGCGCAGGCGAATTTGCCGCAGAGGGATTGACCGAAACCCTAAACAAACTCGGCTTTGAAACAGGACGACTCAAAACTGGCACGCCCGCACGGGTCGATCGTCGATCGATTAACTTCACCCATCTGGAAGAACAACCCAGCGACCCAGAGGTACGGTGGTTTAGCTTTGATCCAACCGTTTGGGTAGAACGGGAACCCATGCCGTGCCACCTTACCCGCACCACGGCCGAAACCCACCGCATCATCCGTGAAAATCTGCACCTGTCCCCTGTCTACGGTGGCTGGGTCGATGCCAAAGGGCCACGCTACTGCCCCAGCATCGAAGACAAGATTGTGCGCTTTGCAGACAAAGATAGCCATCAAATCTTTCTGGAACCAGAAGGCCGTGACATCCCTGAAATTTACGTGCAGGGCTTCTCCACCGGGCTACCTGAGCCGATTCAACTGCAAATGCTGCGATCGCTCCCTGGCCTGGAACACTGCACCATGCTGCGTCCCGCCTATGCCGTGGAATATGACTACCTACCTGCTACCCAGTGCTACCCGACGTTGATGACCAAGCGGGTAGAAGGGCTATTCTGTGCTGGGCAAATCAACGGTACCACGGGTTACGAAGAAGCAGCCGCTCAAGGATTCGTGGCAGGCATCAATGCCGCCCGCTTTGTACGTGGCCAGTCGATGGTAGTCTTTCCACGGGAACAAAGCTACATCGGCACATTGATTGATGACCTCTGCACCAAAAACCTGCGTGAACCCTACCGGATGCTGACCTCTCGATCGGAATATCGGCTGCTGCTGCGATCGGACAATGCTGACCAGCGGCTGACTCCTCTGGGACGAGAATTAGGGCTGATTGACGATCGCCGTTGGGCACTGTTTAACCGCAAGCAAGCCAACATTGCCGCAGAAACCGATCGCCTACACCACACCCGTGTAAAAGAGCACGATGATATAGGCAAAGCCATCGCAGCTTATACTCAACAAGCCATCAAAGGCTCCATTACCCTAGCCGATCTGCTGCGTAAACCGGGCTTCCACTACCAGGATTTGCAGCAGTTTGGCCTCGGCAATCCCACCTGCGATCGCGCCGAAACCGAAGCCGCTGAAATCGACATCAAATACGCAGGCTATATTCATCGGCAACAACAGCAGATCGAGCAAGTTGCCCGCCAAGAGCACCGTAAGTTGCCGCTAGAACTGGATTACCACGCGATCGACACGCTTTCCAAAGAAGCACGGGAAAAACTCTCCAGCGTGCGTCCACTGACCATTGGTCAAGCCACTCGCATTGGCGGCGTCAACCCAGCCGATGTCAATGCCTTGATCATCCACCTAGAGCTGCTAGCACGCCAAAAATCTGTCACTCCAGCCTAAGGTCGCAGGCCAAGCTCCAACCAAGCTTTCTATCCATACAAAGGAACATCCAGCTATGACAAGTGAACCAATTCCCGTTTTGGTCAACGGAGCCGCGGGCAAAATGGGTCGTGAAGTGGTTAAAGCTATTGCCCAAGCCCCCGACATGACCCTGATGGGAGCTGTGGATCGTAACCCCGCTTGCCTCGGCCAGGATGCAGGTGATTTAGCAGGCTGTGGTACGCTGGAAGTCCCTGTTACGCAGGAGTTTCAGCCAATGCTGGCCTATGTTTCCCAAGAAAAACAGCCCGCTGTGATGGTGGACTTCACTCATCCCGACTCGGTTTACGAGAATGTGCGATCGGCGATCGCCTATGGTGTGCGTCCTGTCGTCGGCACAACTGGCCTCAGCCCTCAGCAAATTCAGGAACTAGCCGAATTCGCCGACAAAGCCAGCATGGGATGCTTGCTCATTCCTAATTTCTCCATCGGCATGGTGTTACTTCAGCAGGCTGCCATCCAAGCGTCCCAGTACTTCGACCATGTGGAAATTATTGAACTGCACCACAACCAAAAGGCCGACGCTCCTAGCGGTACAGCGTTACAAACGGCAGAACTACTAGCTGAACTGGGCAAAACCTACAACCCCGCCAGCGTCACCGAAACCGAAAAAATCCCTGGATCCCGTGGGGGACTGGCTGCCGAGAATATTCGCATCCACAGCCTACGCCTACCCGGACTCATTGCTCACCAAGAAGTAATTTTTGGCGCACCTGGCCAAGTCTACACACTGCGCCATGACACCAGCGATCGCGCCTGCTACATGCCAGGGGTACTCCTCGCCATCCGCAAAGTCCTCACCCTCAAAAGCCTTATCTACGGCCTCGAAAAAATCCTCTAGCCTACATCGGCAAAAAATCGCTAATGTTGTATTTCGTTAGGATTAGGATGATCAGCCAAGCGTCCATCCTCCATATAAATAATGCGATCGGCAATATCTAGAATCCGGTTATCGTGGGTTACTAACAAAATAGTGCATCTCTGCTCTTTAGCAAGTTTCTGCATAATTTCTACCGCATCCCGTCCCGACTTTTTATCTAAGGCAGCCGTCGGCTCATCGGCTAAAACAATTTTAGGTTGACTGACTAACGCACGAGCGATCGCAACCCGCTGCTTTTGTCCACCTGACAAATTATCGGCATAATAATCCACTCGATGTCCTAATCCAACAGCCTCTAACATGGCAACACTGATGCCACTAATATCGTGATCAAGCATTTCGTCATGCAATTCCAGAGCCATACAAACATTCTGCTTTGCTGTCAGAAAACTCAACAGATTGTGCGCTTGAAAAATATAGCCAATATTACGTCGCAAATAAGTGAGCTGCTGTTTGTCCGCACGATATAACTCCTGCCCAAGAATTTTGAGGCTACCCTCTTGAGCCGATCGCAGCCCTCCCATCAAGGTCAAAAGTGTTGTTTTTCCAGAACCTGACGGCCCAGTCATGATAATAATTTCACCTGGATAAATGTCCAGATTGATGTCAAACAAAGCTTGCTTCCGAAGATCGCCACTCCCAAAGTAGTGGTTTAGATGCCTTGCAGAAATGATTGGCTCCGGCATTGATTCAACCAATGATTGATTGGGTCGTAAGCTTTGCATCATTTCACCTATCCCTCAAGGTATTTGAAGTGAACTTTAGAAAATATCAGCTGGATCAGCCGCTTGTAGTTTTCGCATCGCAATGCCACCCGACACTGTACACATAACAATGGTTAAAGCCAGTACTAAAGTAGCTCGATTTACAGTCATACCGATCGGAAGAAAAGTAGCAGAAGCTGCTAAGGAATAAAGCCCAATCGATATAAAAAAGCCTGGAACAAATCCTAGAATTGCCATGATTAATGCTTCTTGGATAAGTACAGAAATCAAATAACTGTCGCTATATCCCATAGCCTTTAATGTGGCATATTCTGGCAGATGATCAGAAACATCAGAGTAGAGAATTTGATAAACAATAATTGTCCCCACAACAAAGCCAATAATGGCTCCAAATCCGAACAAAACTCCGATCGGGCTGCTAGTTTCCCAATACTTCTTTTCGTGTTGGATAAATTCTTCGCGGGTTAGAACTTGAATATTCTTCAACTCTGACTGTATAGCTACTTTGACTTGATTAACATTAGCATTTGGCTTCAGTTGAATGGTGCCAATATCAATTTCATCTGGAGTACGACTTGGAAACAGCCTCAGGAAAGTAGAATGACTGGTGATCACGTTGCCATTAGAGGAAAAGGAGGCTCCCATAGCAAAGGTACCAATTACTTTAACTTGAAAATTATTGAATTGTATAGGAATAGAGCCTAATTGCTGAAGTTGACCAACTACATTACCATAGTATTGTTCCGCACCAGCACGATCGTAAAGAATGCGATTTAACAGTTTTAACTCATTTTGATGAGTTTGAATCTCTGGTAATCTAATTGCAGAATCATAAGGATTGATTGCAAATACAGTCGTCGGTTGATTTTTTAGGGTTTGAGTATTACGCCATTCACCCTGACCAACATAAAGATAGTTAACCGATTCAATCCCTGCAATTCCTGCAGTTTGATAGAGCTGCCTTCTAGGAAAGCTCCTAACTACGTTCAAGCTCTCAAACAATGGATTTATTAGAAAAAGCTCTCCTTTTAGGGACGCATAGGGTATCACTACAGAGTCATACAAGGCATCTAGTAATCCCATCTGAAAAAACATCAAAATATCAGCGAATGCAATTCCAGCTAATGCCACAGCAAGGCGAGTTTTTTCCCGCTTTAGCTGAAACCAAGCTAAGGGCGTTTTACGGAATAAATTACGAAGCATCAACTGTTTCCTCCTTAACTTACACCAAGCCATTACGTAAGGCAAAAACAGCCGCTTGAACGCGGTTATCAACACCAAGCTTGTTGAAAATATTTCTAACGTGTGTCTTAACAGTGTTAGGGCTCAGATACAATCCATCAGCAATCTCAGGATTACTTTGTCCTTCTGCTAACAGCCTTAAAACACTGAGTTCACAGTTTGAAAGTCTAATGAAATGATTAGCACGCAATAACTGCACCATATTACCTACCTACTCTTATCGCAAAGAAACTGACAAAAAATTACTGACTTTGACCTAATTAATTTAGGGTTGGATAGCAACTTGCACTTGTAAATTAGTTAGCCCTGAAACGCGATTGCTATCTTTTTTGGCTAACTGAATTCGGACTTTGATTACCCGTTGATCCAAGTTTTGCCCGGGCTGATTGTTGAAAATTTCCTGCTGACTCACTTGCAAGCCAATCTCTTCAACTGTGCCACGTAGTTCACCAGAAAAGGCTTCTCCAGTAACTACAACTGATTGCCCAGTGCGAATTTTTTCAAGATCACTTTGATAGACTTCGGCCACTACACGCATTTGGCGAGTTTGCCCTAAATCCACAATGCCCTGAGTACCAACCACTTCTCCAACTTTGGTGTGGATTTCCAAAATCTGCCCAGCATGGGGCGATCTCACCTCAGCTTGCTTCAGGTCGGCAGTAGCTCGCTGGACTGCGGCCATCGCTTGTTCCACTCTGGCAGTAGCAATCTGCACATCAACGGGGCGCACCTCGGCAATGCGATCGAGATTAGACTTGGCTGACTCAATTTGTGCCCTCAGCGTATCCGTTGTGCGGTTTTGGTTGGCAAGACCTTCATTAAGCTGGGCTTCTGCTCTTTGTAGGGCTAGGTGCCTTTGGTCAAACGCAGATGCCGAGATAGCCCCTTCCTGGTACAGCGCTTGATTGCGACTGTATTCAGCACGAGCATTATTGACTTCGGCTTGCAAACTAGCCAAACTTGCCTGCTGGCGCTGGGTTTCACCCACTAGTTCAGCTTGCAACCGTTCGATTTCAGCTTGTTGAGCACCAATTTCGCCCGATCGAGCACCAGCTCTCACTTGAGCCAACTCAGCCTGGGCAACAACTACCTGCTTTTCAGCTTCTAGGAGTAGTCCCTGCAGGCGATCGTAGCTATCTAAAACTGCAATCACTTGGTTACTCTGGACGCGATCGCCCCGTTTCACCAATAGCTTTGCCACGCGATCGTTGTTTAGAGCGGCTGGCACAGATACCTTTGTCACTTCAGTTTCAGGCTCTAATCGCCCTAGCGCCACTACCTGCGACACTTGAGGCCGAACTGGTGCCGTTTCTGGTGATTTATTGTCCACTCTGAATTGCGACATTCCATAGTACACAATTCCTCCTGACAGCACCGAAGCCACCACAATAGGAATGACAACCCACCGATGGGGCCATCGAGACAAAATCTTTAAACTTGTCATAACTGGCTTGGGGTCAACGTTGATAGCAGAGACGAAAACTTTGAAACCCTTGCTGATTCGCCTCTATAGTTGGAGTACAACCAGCAAAAAAAGTAAACTTAGCAGCAATTCAAAAACTCTACAGCGTAGAACTGATCCTAATTTATTCTACACTGTAGATTCTGTCAAGCATCATTTCCTTATGCCACGTTCCAAAAACCGCAACCCTCTCACACGGGAACAAATCATTAACCGAGCTATCCAGATTTTGGATGCTGAAGGGGAAGCTGGGTTGAGCATGCGACAGCTTGCGGCAGACTTTAGCGTTGATCCAATGGCGCTCTATTACCACATCCCAAACAAGGCCAGCTTAATTCAGGAAGCTATCAATGCAATGTTGTTGGAATGCGAAATTCCTGAAAGTAATCAAGATTGGCAAAGCCAACTACGGCAGCTTTGCCGCTCCATGCGTGTCATGGCTCAAAAGCATCCTAAGATTTACGTGATCTACGCGGGATCCAAGGAACCCGTTATCGGAGATTTTGTCCTCGTAGAAGCTTTTTTGTCCATTTTGCAGGCTGCAAAGCTAACTCCCCAGGCAACTGGACATGCTTTGATGACTCTGTTTACCTACGTTTCTGGGTTTGCGCTGGAAGAAGCTACTGGCAGACGTCCTTACAGCAACCATATTGATATTGATGAGGTTGCTCGGCTCACTGTCGATCGCTTTCCGATTACCCACCAGTTCCTGAACTATGCTACAGAGGTTGACATGGATGAAGAGTTTGAGTTTGGCGTAGATTTGCTGATTACTGGTATTGCCCGAGTCTCTGATCAGGGTTGATTCAACAATGATATATCTCATGCATGGGCATGCGGGGAAGACAGCAAGATTAGCTGCTGCTGCTGGAGCGATCGCACCATGGCTGAATCGCCACCCACAGTTTGCAAAATTTCGCCCACAGCTTGATGTTGGTTGCCATCGCAAGCTTTGAGAAATTTCCAAGCAGTTTCGTCCAGCTTCACCACTTGGTAGTCAGGGTTAAAAAACTGGGGACTATCACGCCAATTTTCTAGACAGGGGCTAGGTTCGGGGATAGCAGCCAGCAAGTCGGCATCTTCAGCCCAAGTTTGCTTTGCCAGAGGTGGACGTGCTAAGAAAAATTCGTAATGGGTGATGGCTTGTGGATTGAGCAACTCAATCAGGCGATAGCGCTGGCGATCGCTGAGGGCAGCGACTCGTTCCAGCAGTTCTGGCGAGTTGCCAATTAGCCCATCTAGGCTCCAAACCTGAGGGTTGGAAAAGCCAACAAAGCTAAGCCCAGATGCATCAATCAGCTCAAATAGGGTAGGGATCGAATAATTAATTTCTTGGGGATGCACATACATGTCAGCAAAGCATTCATCCCGTTGGTTTTCCCAAGACCATCGTTCTTCCTCTCGTTTACGCAGACGATTGTCCGGTGGCAAAGAGGCAAACAACTGTCGTCCAACCTGCACGCCATCCTGGTAGTTACCCCGGCGATCGCCCTGCAACAACGCGATCGCCTCCTGCATCAAGCGAATTTCCCAGCGCCCCAACTCACCGTAGACGAAAATATGCAAAATGCCCCCAGGAGCCAGCTTCTTGGCCAACGCCTGGATACCACCGATCGGGTCAGGGGTGTGGTGTAGCACTCCTACAGAGTTAATCAGGTCAAACTCACCAGGTAGTTGAGCCACATCAAACAAGCTGAGGTGATGAAATTCGACGCGAGTGGCTCCAGATTTTTGGCAGCGTTCTTTGGCTACCGCCAACGCCCCTGCACTCAGGTCAATGCCTACCACCGTCGCTTCAGGATTAAGGTGCACCAAGTATTCTGTACTAACTCCAGTGCCACAGCCCGCATCTAAAATGCGGATAGCTCGATTAGTTGGTTTCTGCCCTGTGCAGAAGGCATAGGCCGTTAGCCAATTCCAGCGCCAGTTGTAGCCAGGAGGCGGCTCATCCAGTAAAGGCTCGGGTGGAAAAGGGTAGGTGTCATAGAGACGAGCGACAGCAGCGCTGATTTGACTATCTGACATAGGATGAGTTTGCTGAAAGGTTCTTTGTACTGGAAGTGAGCTAGCGTTCTCCTCGGCGCAGTTTCATCACGGTTTCTAGGCGTGAGAGAGAACTGACGGCGGCTTCGCGAACGTAGGAATCAACGGTTTCGTCTTGAGCCATGGCTTGCAGCACTTCTACGCCGCGTTCATCACCAATGGAACCGAGAGCATTAACGATCGAAATCCCCAGTGCTGGGTTGTCTGTAGTTTTCAGCGCTTCGATCAACACATCAACTACAGGTGTGCCAATTTCACCCAGCGCCATTACTGCGGCAATGTGAACCACTGGATTAGCATCATCAAGTGCTGTTTTCAGCCCTTTCACCCCGTGTTCTGGAAAGGGGACATCAGGATAATTGAGCGCTACTTGAGCCAAGGCTTTGGCAGCACTGCCACGCACCGTGACGTTATCGCTATTTACCAGAGCTTCTACCAGCGGGGATACCGTATCTACACCGATCGCCCCTAACGCTTTGACCGCTGCCCGCCGATAGGTCGTGTCTTCCTCCCCCAGCAGGCTCATTAACCGGGGAATCGTCGTGTCATCCCGTTGTTCTACCAGTTCCCACATGGCACGCTCCCGCAGGTTGGGATTAGGGTGTTTCAGTTGTTCAAACAAAGCATCAGTCGTCATAGGTGTTTAACACTAAATTTCGTAAGAATAAGGAACCAAGCCGGCTTCAGAAGATTTAAACGGTTTAATTGAATCTAGCCACGTTATATCAACCCAAACTCATGTTAAATCCAAGCGCATCTCATTGCTCTCGATAAAACCCAACCCCAGATAGAGGGGCTTGCCGATAGGCGAAGCATGGAGAATAGCGTGGGTGCAGTGGAGCGATCGCAAATGTGCGATCGTCTGCTGAGTCAGCGCTTTGGCAATGCCCTGCTGACGGTAGGCTGGCTCCACATACACGCCCCAAATGTAGCCATACAGCCGTTGCTGCTCAGTCAAAACCTGGGGATACAGCCCAGCGAACCGCTGGCACCCCGCTGACCCAACGATCGTCCCCTCGCTCTCGGCCAGAAAAGCGCAATAGTCCAACTGTTGGCGCGCCTGCTGGATAAATTGCACGGTGATTTCTAGCCAGTTGGATTGAATCCTGGTTTCAGGTACGCGGTTATCACGCCATAGCTGAAAGAAATGACGAGCGATCGCCGCATCATCCTGTTGGGTTGCCTCTCGAAACTGAATTGCGCTGGGCATTGCAGATTACATTCTTAAGAAACCGCAGTAGTCAGCGTAGCTGTTGCTTTGGCCGCCACTAGCCAATCACTGTCGTGGGTCGCCTGTTCATGACAACTGGTGTCGCCCAAAGCTTCCAACGCCATTAGTGACGCATATTTCAAATCCCAGATTTTGGACTCCAGGCAACAGTGCAATTCAGGAATTGCCTGTGAATGGCCAAGCTCTCCCAGAGCGATCGCCGCTGCTGCCCGCGACTTTTGAAATTGTGGCTGAGTATTGTGCAACGCTTCTACCAACAGTTCGTAAGCTGGGGCATGCTTCAGCCAACCGAATAACTTCACCACATGAAAATGAGCGCCATAATCGGCAGTGGCCTCTTCGGCATAGGTCGCAAATAGGGCTGTTGGAGCTTCCTCGGCGTGGTGTTCTATCAGCGTTTTAGTAGCTAAATAACACCGTCCAAAATCAGTGTCATACAATTCTCGAATAAGAAACAGAAGAGACGGAGGCTGGTCGTAGGTATGTACTAGCTCTAAATCATTGGGGTGGTCTCTCAGTACTTGTTCCAAGTAGGGCTGAATTGCTATAAAACTAAGGACACCTGCACCCATCCCGGCTTCTCCTAACAAGCGAATGCCACGCAACCGAAATACTAATGATACAGGGCAACGCGCGATCGCTGGAATCGCACCATAATACTGTGCGTCAATTAAATCTTGGATCGATAATCGTCGCGCCATGACATTCGGGTGCTGTAGCAAATCCACTACTTGCTGCATCTGAGCTGTATCACCTGTAAATCGACACACGGCAGCGATCGCGGCACTGGCGATCGGCGGCTCTGTTGAATTCACAAAAGAACGAATTCGATCTAATGCAGGCTCATATCCCAGTTTGGCCAGCGCGTGAATAATTGTCCGATAACTCTGTCCTGGCCTTTCTAACAGTTGCGCCATTTCTTCCAGCAGGGCAGCATCCTGGGTACCAATTTCTCCGATCGCCCAAACAGCATTTTCCACTGTGTAGCAATCATCATCCTGTAAACATCGACGAATTACTGGTAACGCTTGCACAGCTTCCAAACGCCCCAACGTTTCAATGGACTTGCGCCGCACGATTCGATTGTCCAATGAGGGATCCATCTGCTCTACAGCCCGCATTAAGGCATGAATAGATCGCTCAGTTGGGAAGTTCACTAAATGGGACGCAGCAATGTAGCGAGAGTCATCTTCCCCTAACTGCTCAGGCAGAGTATCCAGAAGTGCGATCGCCTCATCTTCAGTCAAATTAAACAGATTAAAAAAACGTTTGTCTGCCATAACTACTCAACTACAAGGGTTGCAGATGGTTACTAAAAATCATGATTAGTTACTCCTTTAAACAAGGGTAGTTTACCCGCAACTTCATGGGCGACCTAACTCTAAATACTCAACTTTTTCAGCAAAATTATTCTGCAAAAGACAATCCTGGAGATTCTCTACCACCACTTAACCTAAGTTGGCTAAGCAATTGGCGAAGAGTCTCCAGGATCATCAAGCACTATGCTGCTAGAGAAATGCAGGCAATGCAGTGCCGACTAGGACAAGGAGTTGATAGCGTAGTCAAGCAGTGCATTGTACTCAGTGAGTGCCTGAGCCGACATATCACGAGGAGCGCAACCGCGGTTACGAGCAAAGGACAATGCTTCTACGTAAGGAGCGGTAGGCAGGTTCAATGCACGATACACTTCACGCTGACCAGCAATACCCCACTCATCCAGAGGGCCGGTACCGCCAACAACCAAGCTGTACTGAACCAAGCGTAGGTAGTGCTTGATGTCACGAGCGCACTTAGCTTTGAAGGTATCAGTGGAGTTAGCTTCACCAGCATTGTTCAAGTAGGGATATTTCTTGATGCAAGCGTCGTAAGCTTCTTTAGCAACGTTATCAAGGTTGGCTGCTAGCTTTTCAGCAGCTTCCAAACGAGCAGCAGCACGCTGGATAGAACCTTGTACGGACTCTAGATCAGAGGTGCTAGGAAAACGACCTGCCGCATCAGCAGCAGCAATAACCGTGGTAACAACAGATTTCATGGTTTCAAATCTCCAAATGGATTCTGGCTGTGTTTGATGTCAAAGAGTTTCTCGAAACCGCTGAGGGCTGAGAGTTAGCTCAGTGCAGCGATAACGCGATCGAAGTAGCTGCTAGCTTCAGCAACCAAGCTGGCGCAACGATCTTCTACAACAGGGCTGCCCATTTTGCGGAGTCTGGAACCTGCGAAGGATTCGCTAGGGGTGTCCTTAATGTGAGCAGCAGCTTGAGCCTTCATGATTTGTACAGCACGCACGGTGGAGGTGGTGGGCACGCCCAAAGCTGCGTAGGTTTCTTTCAAACCATTGAGGCAACGATCGTCTAGAACAGACGCATCACCAGCCAACAGAGCGTAGGTCACATAGCGCAAGATGATCTCAGCATCGCGCAGGCAAGCAGCCATGCGGCGGTTGGGGTAGCAGTTACCACCAGCTTGGATCAAACCTTGGTTTTCGCAGATCATGCCAGCTACAGCGTCAGAAACCATGCAGCTTGCGTTGCTAGCGATCGCATTTACAGCATCCAGGCGACGATTGCCTTCAGCCACAAACTTCTTCAGAGCACCAATGTCACCAACTACGGAGGTACTGGCATCTGCTGCCACTACAGCTCTAGAAAATGCGTCAAGCATTTTGCTCTCCTTATAGATAGATAGTAATCAGTTAAAAACCCTGTCTTATTCGTAGTGAATGAGACAATATCGAGAATAGAAGAAGACGGATACCCATACCTTTGTTATGAGAAACAAAGCAACAATCCTTAACATCTAAACAGCCAACCCCCCAGCCAGACATCGCTGACTAGGGGGCAAAAGTTTCAGAACGCTGAATTGGCAAGGGTTCACATAGGGTGAAGCAACTTTAAAGTACCCACACAACTCACAACAAAGCACTACTACATCTGTTTCAGAAGATGCTTAATCATGTTGTCTTTGATCATTAGCTGACGCAGGACTTCCAACAAAAACTGCTGAGATTGCTCTTGGGTTAACCCCTTGACCTGCTCTTCGTACATCTTGAGGTTAAATTGTTGCTCTAGGCTCAGCCCCATCGGAATATCCATCGGCGTAACCTCCATTTCCTACACATGCATTAATACTTTGCTGTGATCACATATTAACAAAAGTAACGTGAACTTGACAAGCGCGCCCTTTTATACTGTTCCGAATAAAACAGTCTTTACTAGCAGCAAAATCTTGCACCCATTACCTATCAAACGTTATTAATCCAGTTCTATTTGATATCAACAGGGTTCCATCACACCTGATTCGCGCCGTATGATAATTGAGACTGCATGACCTCGGCTAATACAGCGATCAAGGCATGGCTTAACCTTAAGCAAAATGTTGCAAAATGTAACAGGAGTGGGAATACGCGTAATGGATGCAATGGAGTTTTTTCAAATCAGTACTGGGGACTGGCGATCGCAACGCACCACTCATCATCTGGCATTCAAACGCGCTGAAACTGGTGAATCCAATATCCATATTGAAGTGCTGCCGCCAAACCATCCCAAAATTGCGGAAATCTGTGAACTGCATGAACGGGATGTGAACCAGGCGATCGGTGGGGCATTTGTAACCTGGAAAGGTTCTATGGGCTGGGACAAAGAAGATGAGAACCATCAAGGATCAACCGTTTTTGTGCTAATTCCTGATGCTGACCAACCCCAACAAGGCACCCTCCTGCGGGAACGGGGTTACGCAGAAATTGTGCCTGTGGCTGGTCGCTATCATATGGATGAAGAAGACGGTCTGGTGCTAACAACCGAATATGAGAGCATGAGCTCGATCGAACGGTTCTGGTTTGCTAGCTCCAATCTGCGCGTTCGTACTAGTACAGTCAAGCGGTTTGGTGGTTTCAGCACAGCGACCTTCTGCACAGAGTTTCGGGTTGAAGCAGTGAGCGCCGATGTAAACTCCACTGAAATGACTCAAGTGGGAAGTACCGAGGCGATTCAGGATGTATCCCTATTTGGTTGGTAAAGTCTTTGGCAAATACTCTGATTGTGACTTCTAGTACTGACCCGTTTGCACGTGGGTTAGATTACCTCTATGGGGTTCGTAGCTTGGCTCCAGAACCAGACATGGTAGATGTAATGCACAATTCAGTCCATCGCGCTCCTATTTGTCAGTGGATTGGGCAATATATTGAGCAAGTAAATGCGGCTCTCCAAGTCAGTTTGCAAGCATGTCATCGATGCATCAGCCCTAGCGATCGCCCCCTAGTCAAAGTGCTAGCAACTCCTCTAGCACAGTCATTTCAGCTAGATGGGCTATGCAACTTACAAACTACTCCCATTACTATTTTGATTGACGTTGGGCGGTTAGCCCCCGAAGACTGGTGGCTTCTGGTCGCTCACGAATATGCCCATGCCTATGCCCGGTGCCCTGGCCATCATCAGGTGTTTACCGATGCGCTTACTCGTCTCTGCTTAGGGTTAGGTGTTGTACCACCTAGTGGAGCAGCCAGCCCAGAAACTGATTTACCGTTTTACCCACCCTATGAGGCTCTCCCAGATTCCCTAGCATTTTGGCGCGGCGAGGAGCGAGATTGGCAGGTTCGGATGACCTACTACTATGGATTATCCTCATTCATGGATTGTTGCTAGTAACTTCAACACCAACAGCGCTAGTCAACTGCTATGATGCAATGCACGTCCAGGATAATATTGCAACTTTGATGATCTAAGCTATAAATCTAGCGTTGAGTTGGAAGAAAAGGCGTTAGAAATCTGTACCAAAAGGTTTGATCGGCTCTACGATATAGCTTCAGAAAATCAGCGATCCTCATCATCAATCCATCAAGAGTTGCCGCCGTGGGTATCAGTCGCATTGAACAAATCGAGAAAAATCATTTTGGCTACTACGTCAGACTCAATCGAGAAGGGATTCAGTTTGCCAAATTCTTTTCAGACAAAAAGTATGGCGGCAAACGCAAATCCCTAGAAGCCGCTAAAGAATACTACACAAACTTAGTTGAGAAGGTGCCTCTCAAGCGACAGTATGGGCGCAGTAACATTCGCAACACCAGTGGTTATGTAGGAGTTAGTCGCACGCGATCGACTCGGCGAGGGCACGTTTACGAATACTGGCAAGCTTGGTGGGGCAGTGGAGAAAATCGCAAAAGTGTTAAATTTTCAATCAACAAATATGGCGCGGGTCAAGCCAAGCAATTAGCCATCAAAGCACGTCGGGCATGGGAGAAAGAGGCGGAAGCTCAACGAAAATACAGCAGCATCTCCCAAGAGCAATAAACACAATTGCAGATAAAACTTGCTCAGTATCGCGGAGAAATTACGCTCCAGCCCCTGCACCGGACTCTTCATTAGTGGCTGCTTCTTGGGCAGCACGCTCTTTATCCAGGCGACGCTTACGCGCATACAGTTGAATAAACACAGCAAAAGCAAGCACCATAGCCGCCACTGTCCAAGTTGTTGCATCTAGCGGCAAATCATTTTTGAAAATAGCTAGCAGTACAACCACCACAAAAAACACAGTGGGGAACTCATTAAACCAGCGAAATTGTTGAGCCGTCATTTGACACTCATCCGCAGCTAGCTTTGTCATAATGCGCTTGCAGTAGCCATGATAAGCCACAAGAATTGCTACCAATGCTAGCTTAACGTGTAGCCAGGGCTGCCTTAGAACATCAGGCTCTGTAGAAACCAGCCCGATCGCCATCGCTAATGTCAAAACCATCGCTGGCGTCATGATGATACTGTAAAGCCGCTTTTCCATAAGCTGAAACTGCTTCTTCAAAATGCTGCGATCTGGCTCAGGCTGCTCATTTGCCTCAGCATGATACACAAACAGCCGAGGCAGATAGAACATTCCTGCAAACCAAGAAACAAAACCAACAATATGAAATGCCTTAAACCAGTAGTAGGCCATGAAAAAATTCCTTACACTTCAAAGGCAGCCGTAGAGACATACCGTCGACTGCATTAGTTATCTCTTATTAACATTCCATCGCAACCACGATACCCAAACAAATAATAGCTAGACAAATAGCCTGCCATAAGCCTACACAGCATGCTTAAACAAACTATCTAGGTAGACCTGAGCAGCGTGCCGATCGCATCCTCCATTTTGCACCAAAAACAGAGACAGCGCGGCAGCAAACAACCGATCTTGATCCCAATCAGGATGCGTTTCTAGATACTGAGCCAGGGTATCGTGAAGCTCTTCGGGAATCTCTGCCAAAATGCTCACCGTTGTGTTCATGAGTACCTCAATACGTTGTCGATAGCGTGTAAGTAGGTGATTTCCAGAAACCTCATTATGCACCCCGCATCCACAGCCCAGAAAAGCTCCGGCTGCCACAATTGAATATCTCCTATGATTTCGATTTAACTGTTCTCACATCAGCCAATGAGAACGGGATAAATCTCAATCTATTCAGAGAACTCATTGGGTAGGTGCTCCATTCTCCATTTGAGCCCCTAAGCTTGTCAACGCCAAAAGCTACTTCATAGGAGCTATCTCACAGGTAAAGCTTCACGTAGGGCAACGAAGAAATCAGCGTTTGGCACTGATCCCCGTTACATTTGGTTATCTAGACGCATCCCTTTTGAAAGAAATTCTCACTTTCTCCTCTGCCTGCTAAAAAACGTCGGAACTCCTGTGGTTTCGTACTAGCCTGTGGAAAACTACCTTTAAGCTGTGGAAAAACCTGATAAATCTGTGGAAAGTCTGGGGAAATTGTGTGGAAAGTTTTTGGAAAAAAACCATCAACGATAAGAATTGCAAAAAGTCCAAAAATATCTGTCTGTAGTAACTATTTATTTAGATTTTTTTATAAAGAATCGCTAGCGATCGTGCATCTAGCACCCTGCACCTTACTTACTCCACAAGCCTCCTTCTAAGATTGGCAACGCATTCTCTCAATAGCAGCAGAAATTTGCTCTGCCATAGTGGCGGTTATCCAAGTCAGCCACAATCATCAATAATCAGCTTGCTGACCCGCTGCCAGATGAGTGCCAGCATTGCTCCCCAAGCAAACCAACCAGAAACCAATCAGCACAAACACGTTCTGATGCATCTAAAAGCTTAAGAATGACGTACGTCTTATGGCTGAGCCTTACCTTACACAGCATCAACCACCAACTGTTCCACTTTAACTAGAGCAACTTCTTGATTGGGCTATGTGCCCAAAAGTCCGATCGCTAGCAGCCGTGAGTCTTCTGTAGCTTACGGTACAACTTCATAATGATATGAGCCACCCTAATTTTGTTGATGCAGAACGTTTTCCCTCTTTAAAGAAAGTCTTAACTTTTCTAGAAATATCCCTTGACCTAGTATCTTTGCGTACGCCAAATGTAAGATTTGCTGCCAGTGAAGAATATGCTGATTATTCATGGTTAAAAGACCACAAAATGTTTCAATCAGCATTAATTGAATACTGATATTTATTAATGTGCGACTTTAAAACCTCCATTAGTCCAATTTAAACTAGATGGGAAAAGATCACTCAATATGGGACAAGTTAGTTGATCAAGTTGCACGAGCTTGAGAATTAAAATTAGGGTATTAATGAAAACTAAGTGTATTTAGGGATACTGAATCAAGTATTAACAATGTCTATATGTTTTGCAAAATCCATCTACGAGTGTATTCGCTCACCAGTAGCCTCTGCACATATCTAATAGTCGTTTCAAGTGTCCAGTATTTGCCTCATGAAAACTTCATAAACATACAGTCTTTAGTGTTGATCTTGATGTTCTCTTACTACAAACCTATACATGAAGTGAGTTCAACAGTATGTATGTAATGTGTACGAGGCTGCCGATTTTGGAACTTGAGATAAGTCATTAACTTAGATTTAGTTTCAGCCGTTTAGCGGATTATTCACACAATCTGGGAATGATAGGTTTGTGTTCATAGGGCGCTTTGCTCTCACTAATGGTCGTAAAAACTGGCCGGATGAGTAGTCAAAGTTTCTGGAGTTATGAGCTTAAAAGTCTGGATTCTGAGCGGGGGGTTAGGTTTAGTAATGAAGCACGATACTTTAGAGCATCAACCTGAGCCGTTTGAAGTAGGTGTTTACGAGTGTGAAGTTCACCTCAAGTTTAGGTTAATTGAAGAGCGCGATGTCTTGGAGAGCCCTGAACGGCTCTTGGAGTTATTGGTAGAAGCTTTCTCATTTGGAACTGATGAGTACATGGAAACCCTTGAAGCAACTACAGCCGTGCAAAAAGTTGATGAATTGGATGCCTCACCTCAACTGCGTCGCCAGTTAATTCGTTTGCGAAATTCCAAAGATATGGCTTAACAGGTAAGCTCAGATTGTGGTTGGTAACGAAGACTTTTGTTGTTGCTCATGCCAGGTTTGTAGCGCTAAACGATGAATCTCAAGCCAGGGTAGATGATGAGTTCGGGCGATCGCTACACAGTCGTCGTATTCTGGTTGGGCTTTGATGAGGCGCTGTTCACCTTTGTAAAAGTTGGTTGGCAGGTCGAGGCGTGCAACTTTGATTCGTACGGATCCGTGAGTGGTCTGTACCGTCTCAATCCGTCTATCGAGGATACGTCGGTGTTGTAAGGTACGTCGAATTCCTAAGGTTGTGGTTTCACGAAAGATTACCGCCTCACAGTCGCTTATGTGTTCAGACCAACACAAGACTGTCAGCAACACACCAAGTCGAGATTTTTTCATGGCGATCGCTTGGGTAAATGCATCAAGTGCACCCGCAGCGAATAAGGTCTCCAGGGTGTATCCAATAGCCTGAGGGCTGAGGTC
>Ga0224722_1000447_pt1 | contig 23958 bp, 23 predicted proteins | sample Balambano_FR1_Me_FD_161646 | JGI IMG/M metagenome (GOLD analysis project Ga0224722, IMG submission 161646) | Freshwater sediment microbial communities from Lake Towuti, South Sulawesi, Indonesia - Balambano_FR1_MetaG | ecosystem: Environmental > Aquatic > Freshwater > Lake > Sediment | place... | reverse complement strand
AAATATGTGCCTGCGGGTGGGCCTTCCGGCGGCAACGGGGGGCACGGTGGCTCTGTATTTCTAGTGGCAGCACAGAATCTGCAAACCCTACTGGACTTCAGATATGCCCGTCAGTTTAAGGCGGAAGATGGTCGTCGGGGTGGCCCCAAAAATATGACGGGGGCTTCAGGTAACGATCGCCACATCCAGGTTCCCTGCGGCACTGTCGTTTATGATGCTGAAACGGATGAGATGATTGGTGATCTAATTCATGCTGAACAAACCTTACTCGTTGCCCAAGGTGGCAAAGGCGGTTTGGGCAATCGCCATTTTCTCAATAACTACAATCGCGCTCCCGAAAAGGCCCTCCCCGGATTGCCAGGAGAACAACGGCTGATTCGGTTAGAACTCAAGTTACTCGCAGAGGTGGGCATTATTGGTCTACCCAATGCGGGCAAATCCACTTTAATTGCGGCTTTGTCTGCGGCCCGTCCCAAAATTGCCGATTATCCCTTTACTACACTTGTCCCCAATCTGGGAGTTGTGCGGAAGCCGACCGGGGACGGAACCGTGTTTGCTGATATTCCAGGACTGATCGAGGGAGCGCATACAGGGTTAGGCTTAGGGCATGAATTCCTGCGGCACATCGAACGCACCCGCTTACTGCTGCACTTGATCGATGCTACGCAAGAAGATCCGATCGCTGCCTATGAAACCATTCAAGCTGAATTGGAGGCCTATGGGCGGGGCTTAACAGACCGCCCTCAGATCATTGCCCTCAATAAAATCGATGCGATCGCAGCCGATGAAGCAGCGATGTTGAGAATTGCTGATGAAATTATCCCTTGCCTGCGACAGCGCACCGAGGCTACTATCTTCACCATCTCGGCAGTGGCCCGCACGGGTCTGGAACCTCTGATGCAGGAGGTTTGGCGATCGCTCGACAATTTGAGTGCAGGGTCTCTTATGCTTACTCCCTGACTCTACTGTTAGGCAAGCAATACTGTGCTTCTGTTTGTTTTGTTAGTTAAACTAACGTCGGGTTGGTTTTTCTCAGTTCGCCTATTCAACGAGAAGCCCCCGCGTTGTCCATTGCCCTATGCGTTGCCTTTTGCTGTCGCCCTGTCTGATGAAATGGTTGAATCATCAGCGCGATCGCCCGACTCAATCGTCTGGATGAAAGCGTGATTCATCAGAGATGGGCGCAAGTTCTGCCAGGTAATAACACATCCTTTGGGCAAACAAGTTTCTGGAAGAACGATACACCGTGCGGGCGGCTGTCTCATCTGCTGCGACGACTCGTTCGGTTTCGGCTGCCAAAGCGTTAGCCAGTTGGTCATCAAGGGTGGCTAATCGGTCAGGATCGACGTACTCCTGGGTGAGTTGGGGAACTTGTGCTTTCAAGTGCAACAACAATTGGTGACGAATATCAGTGCGAAGCTCGTTCAGTTTCAAGAGACGAGATATCTGGGATTGTCCCCCCATTCCCATCAACGACGCGATTTCGGTCATTGATTTGTCTTCTACATAAAACAACGTCAGAGCCGTCAAAAATAGGCGATCGCAGTGTTTGTTTTGCTGTCGTTTGTTTTGCAATTGCAATTGTTGGAGGCGATCGCTAATGACTTGAGCGATGGCTCGATCCAGCGATGATACAAATGCCTGACGGTAGGTGAATAAAAAATCATCTTGCAAGGAGTCCTCTTCGTGGGGCGCAGGTGTGAAGGGTTCAATCAAATCAAGTGATGCAGTCGTAGGGTAACGCTGTCGCAGTTTTCGTGCGAGAGTTTGCAGTTCCTGAAAAATTCGTTGAGATGTATGAACGTGATTTGCTTTCTCCTGTAGGACTTGAGCGATTTGTTGCAGTTGGTTTTCAGTCGGTAACGGACACTTGCCCCGATGACCTTGCAAACGCAGTTGCCGCAGTTGTTGACGGTAAACAGCGTGATAGCTTTCGAGTAAGTGGCAGCCATACAGAATTTCAGCCGCTGTGGCAGAATAGACCTCTGCCAGCAGCCGACGCAGTTTTTTGGGAGTCGTATCGTTGAGCATGGCCCAATCGCTAATTAAATAAATCCCGCATTCTTCCAAAAACGCATTGAGAGTGGCATCGGAAAGCACCAGCCGTTTTGTCCACGTGCTGAGGCAGGTGTTACAGGCAGGATTGAAGGTTTGCAGGATTTTGTCTGTAAGCGATCGATAGCTGGAAGACGTTGTTTCCCAGGAAGCAGAACGAAAAGACGGGTTGACTCGAATAGGTGCATCACTGAGCACCAGTGGCAACAGATCCGTCAGGCTGAATCGACCTGATGCGCCAAAACGGTTGACCAGTTCAATGCAAGACTGTTTGATCTGATGAGAGATGTAACAGCGAAGACAGAGGACGGCGATCGCCTGCTCAGCCAAATGACTGGAGTAGAAAAAATGTACTAGGCGTTGTTGAATCCGTTTGTCGCAATTACTTCTACCCAACAGTTCGGAACAGTGTTGTTGTATGAATTCTTGAGCAGCGGCGATCGTCCGAACTTGAGCAGTTCCGGCAGCAGTGAGGGTGACTTGTTGATAATAGAGGTGCCCTGACCCTTGAGCAGCACCAACATTGGAAAGAATTGAATAGTGCTGTGCAGACATAATTTGCTCCCAATGATAAAAGTGAGCAAGACAACTGAGAGGATGGTTGAACCGTCGATATAAGTCCGTTTCTATCAGATAGATAATGCAGCAGCAATCACAACTGAGAGCAGCATGAATTAGCTATCTGGAGTTAGCATACTCGGTGTGAAATTCGTTTTTTACCCCAATATTCAGCAGAAAAATTCAACCCTTTGTTCAGAAAATTCATCAACTCAGGTCGATATTCAGCCCATCGCTGGACCTGGTTCTACCATCCAAAGCATTAATTGCCTTCTGCCTTGAGTCTGCCCGGTTGCATAAACACCTCACAGGCAGCGGGATGTCCACTATAAGAGACCTGAAATTCTTGGGCAAACAGGGTGGAAGTTTTGCTAAACGCTGAAGCATTATCGACCTCAGGATAGTGCAACATAGTACCTCCAAACAGGTTGCGACAATCCTGAGCATAATTTGCATCACTGAGGTGGGTATGCAAAATGTGGTCAATGTCTTGCGTGGGTACTACAACGAGTGCAGGATGTTGGTGCAACAGAAATAATAGCCCTGCATAATTTAGAATGGATTGGCTGATAGCCTGACCACAGGCTAAGCGGTAGATTATGGGTTGCAATGATTGAAAAAACTCTGGATTTTGGAACTGAATCTTCGATAAAATATCCATCAGCAATACTCCTCTGCAAACAAAATGATGATCTGAATTAAGCCAGACTCAGCCAGGATAGAGACAAGATTGAGGGCATGAGCAAGATTGAGCTAGCTTGACTGCATCTTGCTTTTCCTATCTCTCCTATATGTCAAGGAATGCACGATAAATTATGGAAGAATCAGCCCCACCAAAAAATTCGTTAGTCAGTTTCAATTTGCCGCTGCTTCGTCAAATACATTGCAGTCCTTTTCTCGCAATAGGCAGCCTCATTGATAAAAACTGGGTAGACCGTTGAATTGCCTTGATAAACGATCGCTCCTCCATCAAAGCCGATAAATATCGGATCGCCTGGCAGTGTCACATCATCATTGGCTTGAAGCTGGGGATGAATCATTGCCAGAAGCTCACCCCTTTCATCCTCAAAAATCAAGAAATCAGAACCGCAGAGCAGAACGGCACGAAGATAAGATTTAATCAGGAACGTGAATTAAATAAAACTGAACTTTTTTGTGGGAAGCGCGGCTGAGCCGCGCTTCCCACAAAAAAGTTTTAGGTTTTATTTAATCCTTAATCCTAAATACTTAAAACCCTAATATTTCATCAACAGAATGTCTGGGGGATTTATAGGCACGTCGCACCCCACAAATCCCCCAACTGCGTCAGTCCTACCTGTGTTTTGTGCCTCTGTGGTTTCTCATCTAGCGCTCTTAACGGTCAGATGCACTTGATTAAACCTTAATCTTTCTGTTGTCAGCCGTGCCCGTAATCAAATCTTCCACCTGGCCGGCGGTCAGTCCTGGATTAGAGGATAGAATCAAGGCGGCTACGCCAGCCACATGAGGACTGGCCATAGACGTGCCATCCAGGAGTTGGTAGCTGTTCCCTGGTTTCGTGGAATTCACCTTAACTCCGGGAGCCACAACATAATCCAACGGGATACCTGCTTTGTTAGTGAAATCTGCTAGCGTATAGTTTTGATCGACTGCGCCGACAGAGATGCCATAGTCGGTGGCGTAGCGGGCTGGATAACCGGGCAAGGGCTTGCCAGAATTACCAGATGCCATGACCACTACTACCCCTTGTTCATAGGCATATTTAATTGCCTTGCGCTCTGCCGGACTGGGGAAATCACTGCCCAAACTCAGGTTAATGACATCGGCTCCATTGTTGACAGCATAATAGATGCCTGCTACGACATCAGCCTCAGACCCGGAGCCATCATCCCCCAAAACTTTCACAGGCATGATTTTGGCATCATAGGCAACACCTGTGATACCGAAATTGTTATTTTTAGCAGCAATCGTTCCCGCTACGTGGGTGCCATGTCCCTCTCGATCCATCGGATTATTGCTTTTATCTGCAAAACTCCATCCTCGAACATCGTCAACAAATCCATTGTTATCATCGTCGATGCCGTTGCCTTCGATTTCAATTGGGTTTTCCCAAATATTGTCCTTCAAATCTTCGTGAGTATAGTCTACTCCAGTATCCAACACCGCTACGACAATATCCCTGCCGGTAAAGCCCTGTTGCCAAACTTCAGGAGCGTTGATCATATTGATCTCCCAGCTAAAGTCGCCTTCTGCAGCCTGTTCAAACGGTTCCCATCCCAATCCCTTTGCCACTGCCGCCGCCGCATCTACCAGCCCGTAGCCGATACTGGAGGAAAAGCCTGCAACTGTGGCTGTGGTGGACAGTTCCAGGTTGTAGTTGGTTTCACCCTCAAACCGCTTCACCACAACAAAATACTGACCTGCATCCAGCGCTGAGCGAATCAGTTCTGATCGATCGCCTCCCTTCACCGAAGCTGCCAAAATCTCTCCGGCATCAATCCGGCGATTGTTATTGCGGTCTTGAATCAAACCCAGATCGGCATCGGCACTCAGCCCATTTAATCTCAACTCCACGACCTTCGCCTCAGTCAAATCGAAGCGATAAAAATCAAACTCATCGCCATCGCCGACAAAATCACTTACCTGCTTGGATTCAGACAGCGTGCCCAAATTGACTGCTCCTGAGAGGCGATCGCCCGCAATATCAGCAGTCAGGGTCAATCGATAGTTCGACTCGACTCCCTTCGTCGCGGACACCTCCACAAAATAGGTGCCTGCTGCCAGATTGCGCCGTAGCTTGGTTTCAGTTCGCTGGGTTGCTCTGGAGAGCTTAGCCGAACGGATACTTGATCCGTCTTCTGCAAATAAATTGACCTTGACCTCGCTACTCGAACTGTCAAGCAGGAGATCGACTCGGCTGTTGGTATTCAATTCAAATTTCAATAAATCAGTGGGATTGTCTTTGCCCAAACCATCTTTCCATCGTAATCGTCCATCCAGAGTTCCCAAATCTTGTGGATCAGATAGAGCGCTACTGCGACCCCATCCTGTGTTGAGGAGCGATCGCCGCCCCATCGCTGCATCCTTTAACGAGGTGGAAAATCGGGTTTTGGTTAATCCGCGAACAGAATCATCCAATGCACCAGACCGTTGAACTGAAGAGAATGACATCTTGCCTCCTTATCCTTAAAGGATCGAGATGATAACGAACACCCTGACTTAACTCCCAGATCACTCTACTTATGCAAGCGTCTTCAAGAAAAACCCCCAGAATCAAAATTGATCTGAGGGGAGCGGAACATACTCAGGTTGTCCGAGGGAACTTATTGCTGGAGCGATCGCAGTTATGCAACCTGTTTGTATAGTGCTACGCACACGCTGGACAGATTTTTTGAGTGGAAGCTCCGCTGCACAGGGCTTTCACTCAAAAATGTCCTGATCAGAGCGTGGAGCGCTATAGAATTGAACTTAGGAACGTGAATTAAATAAAACCCAAAACTTTTTGTTGGGAGGCGCGGCTTTGCTGCGCCTCCCAATAGAAAGTTTGATACAAAAAGTTCGGTTTTATTTAATTCTGAATCCTTAGAAGGAGGTAAGTGATGGTCATTACCGCTCCAGAACCTTACGCAGAAGTGCAACCAATCGGAGAGCAGCGGGTTGTCTTGCGGGGCTTGTCCTGGGAATCGTATTTGCAAATCTTAAATGCTCTCTCCCAATCCCGTAGTTCTCGCCTGACCTATGACAATGGAATTCTGGAAATCACTGTGCCATTAGAAGCCCATGAATTTGCAAGGCGTTTTATTGAGCGCTTTATCTTGACCCTGGTGGAACTCATGGGGATGCGACTCAAAACGATGGGATCTACCACGATGAATTATCCCCAGTTGCGAAAAGGCGCTGAGCCAGATAATGCCTACTACATTCAAAATCAACCGCTGGTAAAAGGACGGACGGTGAATTTTAGCCAAGATCCGCCGCCTGATTTGGTGGTTGAGGTAGATATTACCCACACTGATATTGCCAAGAACCAGTTTTATGCCACTCTCGGTGTCCTGGAGTTTTGGCGATTTAATGGCAGGATCTGGCGAGTGTATCAGCTTCAGCAAGAAGTATATGTGGAGCTTGAGCGTAGCCCAACGTTCCCGTGTGTACCCAAACAGCGATTATATACTTTTCTCGAACAGGCAAAGGACGATGAAATTGAGGCGGTTCAATCCTTGCGGGCTTGGTGGCACGAGCAAAATCAAGAAAACGCCTGATCACCCACCTGCTCTTTATCAAAGGACACTTAATAAAAGGACACTTAATAAAAGGACACTTAACCTGTGAATATCCTGGATATTTTGCGAGACGACTACGATCGCTTTCCCCAAAATCAAACCTACAGCCTCTATGCCCCTGATGTTTACTTCAAAGATCCATTGAACGAATTTCGAGGAGTCGATCGCTATCAGCAAATGATTCAGATGATTGACACCTGGTTTCTCGATCCGCAAATGCAGGTGCATCAAATGCAACGAGAGGGCGATCGCATCCGCACCGATTGGACCCTCAGTTGGAACACGCCCCTGCCCTGGAAACCCCGCATTCACATCTCAGGCTGGAGCGAATTAACCTTAAACAAAGATGGACTGATCACGTCTCATATTGACTACTGGCATTGTTCGCGCCTGGATGTGCTCAAACAACACTTCCTGATTCATTAGAATTTCCGCAATTAAATATTGCCGTAGGTCGGGCATCTTGCCCGTGCAGGCTAGAAGCCTACGCTACAGTTTCCACCACAAACCCCGAAGAGCCAGAGCATCAAGACTTTAGATTATAGATTGAATCCAAAATCCAAAATCCAAAATCCAAAATAAATCAACCAGGCAAACTTAGTTTGCTAGACCGCCAGTATGGTGCGCTCTGCAATTTTGCGGTGAACTTGAAGCTGGCGATCGCACCCATCGAAATAAAGCTAAAGTAAAAGAAAGTAAACTTTTCTCAGGTAGAGTTCGGTTTCCATGCGTGTAATTTTAATGACAGGTAAAGGAGGAGTTGGCAAAACCTCCGTCGCTGCGGCAACAGGTCTACAGTGTGCTGAATTTGGTCATCGCACGCTGGTGCTCAGCACCGATCCAGCCCATTCCCTGGCAGACAGTTTTGACCTGGAACTGGGGCATGATCCGCGACAGGTACGACCCAACCTTTGGGGAGCCGAACTGGATGCATTAATGGAATTGGAAAGCAATTGGGGATCGGTTAAACGCTACATTACTCAAGTGTTGCAAGCACGCGGATTAGAAGGCATCGAAGCCGAAGAATTGGCGGTTTTACCAGGGATGGATGAGATCTTCAGTCTGGTGCGAATGAAGCGCCATTATGACGAAGGCGAATTTGATGTGCTGATCATCGATTCTGCTCCCACAGGTACGGCGCTGCGGTTGCTTAGTTTACCCGAAGTGGCCGGCTGGTATATGCGCCGGTTTTATAAACCCCTGCAAGCAGTATCCGTGGCCCTGCGTCCTTTAGTAGAGCCAATTTTTCGCCCGATCGCGGGCTTTTCCCTGCCCGACAAACAGGTGATGGATGCCCCCTATGAGTTCTACCAGCAGATCGAAGCGCTGGAAAAGGTTCTAACGGACAACACGAAAACTTCAGTGCGTTTGGTTACTAATCCAGAGAAAATGGTGATCAAGGAATCCCTGCGGGCCCACGCTTATCTCAGTCTCTACAACGTTGCCACCGATCTGGTCGTTGCCAATCGGATTCTACCCGATGAAGTCAGCGACCCCTTTTTCAAGCGCTGGAAAGAAAATCAGCAGCAATATCGGCAAGAAATTCACGACAACTTCAGTCCTCTTCCGGTCAAAGAAGTGCCCCTCTACTCGGAAGAAATGTGCGGACTGGCGGCCCTGGAACGGTTGAAGCAAACTTTGTATGGCACTGAAGACCCTTCCCAGGTCTATTACAAAGAAACCACCATGCGGGTGGTTCAGGATCAGAATCAATACAGTCTAGAACTCTATTTGCCTGGAATGCCCAAGGACAAAATTGAATTAACCAAAACGGCTGATGAACTCAATGTCCGTATTGGCAACCACCGCCGCAATTTGGTGCTGCCGCAGGCTCTGGCTGCCCTCAAACCTGCTGGAGCCAAGATGGAGGAAGACTACCTGAAAATCCGTTTCGCTTAACTTGTGACCAAGTTCCTGCTTTAGCTCGTGACCAAACTGGAGGCATTACTCGTGACCAAGCTCCAGCTTGCTGCTCGTGACCAAGCTCCAGCTTGCTGCTGGTGACCAAGCTCCAGCTTGCTGCTCGTGACCAAGCTCCAGCTTGCTGCTCGTGACCAAGCTCCAGCTTGCTGCTGGTGACCAAGCTCCAGCTTGCTGCTCGTGACCAAGCTCCAGCTTGGTCATGCTATTCAGGAAGCTCCAGCTTCCCTGCCGCCAGCGCAGCCAAGCTGGAGCTTGGCTGCGAGAGAGTCTAGAGTAAACTTACTGCTGGTGACCAAGCTCCGGCTTGGTCATGCCATTGTGCTGCTCGTGACCAAGCTCCAGCTTGGTCATGCTATTCAGGAAGCTCCAGCTTCCCTGCCGCCAGCGCAGCCAAGCTGGAGCTTGGCTGCGAGAGAGTCTAGAGTAAACTTGAATCAGATTGCTGTTTGAACCCTCTGCCTCTTACTATCTATGAATCAATGTGAGTCTGCCCCCCTAAAGCTTTTGATTGTCGAAGACGATCCGATGATGCGGTTCGGGTTGAAGCATTCTTTGCAATCTCAGGCTCAGGTTGAAATTGTTGGAGCAGTTGGCGATGGACATGCGGGAGTAGAAGCGGCGATCGCTCTCCACCCCCATGTGGTCATCATGGATGTTGGACTCCCCCATCTAGATGGCATCGCCGCCACCCAGGAAATTAAAGCCGCCCTACCCACCACACGAGTGATTATCCTGACTTTACACACCTGCAAAACTGAGGTGATTGCCGCTTTATCCAGTGGGGCAGAAGCATATTGTATTAAAGGCACGCATTTGGAGCAGTTGACCAGAGCGATCGCCACCGTCATGGATGGAGCAATTTATTTAGATGCCCAAATTGCCCAACAAGTCGTGAACTGTTTACAACCCCCAAAAGCAAAACGGCAACAGGTTCCTGTCTCGGCTGAGTATTTATCAGAACGGGAACTGGAAGTGTTGCAACTGATTGTGGAAGGCTACAGCAATCCAGAGATCGCCAGTTACTTACACCTCAGCACCAACACGATTAAGGCGTATGTGAAAAGTGTGATGAATAAATTAGCAGTGGACGATCGTGTGCAAGCAGCCGTCATTGCGTTGCGAAATGGCATTGTTAGCTAACCTGATAAGATTGACAGCGGGTTGCGACTGCGCTCAACCCGCTACAATACTGCTTGTCGATCTTTGATTTGCGGGATATCCTGCAAATCAAAACTAAATTAAAGTGTAAGCAGCGACTCGGTTGAGCTATGTTAGAACCACATTCGTGAAAGTGAGTTGGATCAAGGTATTCACCAAGACGATAGATCTTCTCCATTATTGCCTCTTTACCAAGTACAATCTATGCACTGGCAATGTATAACAAAATAGCACCAACGATACGAACACATTGCTCACCAATGCTGATACTACGAATTCTTACCTTATGTAATTTTTTCACTGATTTTTGAGAGAGTGGCGCGGCTCAGCCGCGCCACTCTCTCAAAAATCAACAGACTATTTACAGGTGGAATCTTTATCTATTTGCATTGAATTGGCAAAAATTGCTAGTTGAGTGCGGTTTCGCAGATTGAAACGACTGAGCAAGTGAGTCACATAGGTTTTGACCGTGCCTTCAGCAATGTAAAGCTCCTGAGCAATTTCTCGGTTTGTTGCACCATCACCAAGCAGGCGCAGTACATCCTGCTCCCGTGGAGTCAGTGATGATGCCTCTGGAGGCACTATCTCTGAACGTTCCACCTCTGATTCGGAAACGCTCATTAGCTTGTCTAACAAGCCCGGTCCCAGTTGAGTATAGCCCCGATGCGCCAAGCGAATTGCCTGTACCAACTCATCCGATGGCATGTCCTTGAGCAAATATCCTTTTGCCCCTGCCCGGATGGAATCAGTAATGTATTGATCATCATCAAAGGTGCTAAGAACGATCACCTTAACATTGAGAAACCGCCGACAAATTTCTCGCGTTGCAGTTCGACCATCCATTACTGGCATCCGCACATCCATTAAGATGAGATCAGGATTTGGCACTGTCATTTGTCCGTTAGCAAAGCGTTCCAACAGGGAGATTGCTTCCTCCCCATTGTTTGCCATACCCACCACTTCCAAGTCAGGCTCTAGCTCCAGCATTGCCTTTAACCCCTGACAAATCAGGTTTTGGTCATCAACTAGTAACAAATGAATCATCGGCAAACCACTCAGTTCAGCACCTGCTTGAGAGAAGCATGGAAGAAACCGCGATCGCTACTTAACGAATGCTACTTATAACCATCCAAACGCTGCTTTGAGTAAATTGTAACTGACAATACAAATTATATGTAGTTGTCGTTTTGTAGCGATTCCCTCTCAGGGTAAACCTGATCTCAGCCATTAAGGATAGATTATGTTCAATCAGATGGGGGTTGATTAAGAGGATCTAAGGACAGAAGCGTAAGATGAAGAAGGCTGTGGCATATCACAACGGTTTACCTTTTGCTCAGCGTGATTGCATAAGGGAATCTTAACAACAATCTGACAGCCTGCTCCAAGCTCTGATTGGAGATGCAAAATACCACCGATGGCTACTACCCGTTCGTGCATTCCTCGTAATCCAAATTTATTTCGAGTTTTCACATCTGGTTGAAAGCCGCGACCGTTATCTTCAATCATTAAACGCACATCCTCTGAAGTTGTGCTGACATCAATCTTTACATTTGTTGCGTGGGCATGTTTACTAATATTCGTGAGTGCTTCTTGCACAACCCGGTAGAGCGTTTTCATTAGTTGCGGAGGTATAGAAGATCGCACATCGAGAATGACATCGGTTGATACACCAGTACCTTGACGAAAGTCATCAACTAACGATTTGATCGCCTCCTCCAAGGACGGTTCTTCCGGAACATCTGCTCGCAGTGTGCTCACCGATCGCCTCACTTCTAACATTGCTTCAGTCGCTAATCGGAGCGCCTGCTCTATAAATGGCTGAACTTTATGAGGATCGCGTTGCCCCAGTTTTACAGCCGTTTGCAACTGAATATTCTGAGCGGTGAGGGTGTGCCCTAATGAATCATGGATTTCACGAGCAATGTGGTTGCGTTCTCGCACCGATGCTAACTCCTCAACCTGCAAGGCGTACTGCCGCAGCTGCACATGGGCAACGGTAAGTTGGTCTTTGGCTTGGCGCTCAGACAGCAAAGTAGTCACCAATTTCACGACAAAAAATATTCCTAAGCCAAACATCAATATTTCGGCAATCAAGTGCATCCAAAATATATGACGATCATGGGGTTGCACTAGCACGGTGATATTCTGCACATATCGCACCTGATGAACCAGGAATAGAAAGAAACTGAGTCCTGCTACAATCCAGCGCCCCAGTGGTTTAAACAAAAAGCAACTCTGAATTAATACAATGAGATAGAGTGTTGGCAATACATGAAGATAGCCTAATGTTGCACCATAAAAAATTAAAGCAATCTCGATCCCAACATAAGTCGCTTTATAGAAAAGCTTGCTGCACGGTAAGAAGGCAGCCATGACGCTTAAAATAGCAAGGACGAGGACATGTTGGATAGGAAGGCTCCTCTCTTCAAATGACTCTATGACAGCAAACGAGAAGCACGTTGCAATCATCACCCATTCGGCATAAAGCAAAAAGCGGAAGGGAGTTGGTTGGAATTTAAGGGATTGCAGGAAGGTATTCATGGCGACCTTTGCGGCAACGATTTCCCCTATTAATACTGCAAATCGCATGGCTGTACCATACTTCCTCCGTAAGGTATTTGTTAATCTGCGATAAGCAAGGGGTGGAGGGAAATGGATTTGTCCATTAGCGAAAGTCAGATTACCATCGTCCTAACCATTGACCGCCTCTAAATCGCCATTGAGGAAATAGAAGCCGCATAACTACCCAGGATGCCAAATAAGTAACGACTGAAACCAAAGCGTAGTGTAAGGTGAAGAGTGGCAGTGAAATATTTGCTGAGGGAACGTAGGGTAAGCCCACTATTTTGATGAGTAGAATTAAGACGATTCCTTCAGCGATCGCGCCAAAGAACTGAAATGCACCCGGCCAATCATGATCCCACATAAACTTCTGTAAGGCATCGTAAAGCACGTCCCAGGCAATGCCAAACAAACCAACATAGAAGATTACCCAAAGGTAAATTGAACTGTTGGGAAAGCGCCAAAACCCTTGAACAAACGGTAGAGAGACTAAAACGCCGATCGTTGCTAAAAGAAAGAGTCGAGTTTGCCAGCGTCCATAAAGCGTTGGTGTCATAATTCCTCCTATGGCGATTGCTAAAGCAGCAAGAAAATAAAACTTGAAGCATTCGGTTAAGGAACATGATTTGTAACCCACTTCAACCATTGCCCTAGAGAACTGAGTCCCTGAAGAGGATTAATTCCTGGAGCTTTAGCTCGAACCAAACTATAAGCACTCCGTTGGGCGACATACTGTAGTCCCAGAAATGTATCGACTGCGGCGTAGGGCCCACCTAACGTAATCACACCTGCTGCATAAACTCGACCCCCTCCATTTTCCATTCCATTCACCTGAAAGTCGTTTTTGACCTCCAAGCGATCGAAGGGGTTCAATGGTAGATTATAGGTTGAAATTAAATCCTTAAAAAAGGGGTCGTCCATCGGTTTCGCTTCTACGCCTGTAGCATCAATGATGAAATTAGCGTCGATGATTTCTCGTTTGTTGAAATTAATGCGTTGAATCGAAATGGTAATTCCGTCTTGCTGATTGCGATCGACACTCAGCACTTCGCCCACTTCTCGTTCATACCAGAGTTGTTTCAGCCCAGTTTGAATAATCTGTCGCCAGTCGGTTCGACTAGCCGTAGTGGTGCCACCCCATTGCTCCAGTAGCTTACTGCGCTCTGGCGGATTGGCAGCTTCTAATCGAGCGCGCATATCGCCACCCCAGGTTGCCTTGGGCCAGTTGTAGGGCTGAAATTCCCAACCATTCTCGCGGTAGCGCTGAGCAACTCCAAATTGGTTGGGTTCAGTTTTAGTTGTTCGCACTAGATGAATGATTTTGACATCCGCATTGTGCTGATGCACTTCATCAAGTCGTTGGATAATCCGAGAGGCAACGATGCCCTCACCACGCACTATCACAGTGCCACCGCGCTGCTTGAGATGCTGATAAATATGTTCGTGATTTTCATACGCATTCACAACAGATTGAGTATCGCCAGTGCGGTTGCGATAGGCAAGCAAGTCTGGGAGAAATCGGGCGGCGGCGTAACCTGTGGAAATATGAAGATATCGTCCAACCAAAAATCGGTAACATAGCTTTTGTCCTTTAGCTACTCTGTTGGGGTCATAGTAGGCAATTACATAGCGATCATCCAATGTTTTGCGAATCGCCCGAATGTATCCTTGTTGCCACATATTGTAGCCATTGTCGTAGCGATCGCTATACCAGCCAATACGACTGGCCTCTCGATCGATCGCCGCAAACACATCCCCAGAACGAGGGGTGTAGGTATCCGCAAATGCGGGTTCAGCAAAGACTTTCCACAAGTGTGTCCCTGCCGATAACAGTCTGCCCGCTGCCGCATCTCTCCAAGCTTCTCGCAGAGCGTATCCTGGAAATGCCCAAATATTGTCTGGACAGGAATCTGAACCTGATCGCAAGCGTTCGTAATCTGGAATTTGCGAATTGCGGCACAGCAGTTGGTAGCGACCATAAGGTTTTACATTGCCACGCCCCAGGACAGCAATTTGAGTTTGTTTCACGCCATAAATTCTGAGGGTATCCACCCAGGTAAAACTCCCTAATCCACCACCCAGTGCCACGTAGTCTTTCTCATCGTTTGGACTTAACAAACCTTTCAGCTTTAGTTCATCAACGGAAACATAGTCTCGATTAAAAACGTCTGGCAGTAGCAAGTTTTCTTGCTGTGGTCTCACTGCTTTAGGAGAGAGTAAAACCGTATCATCATTAAATAGAATCTTCGGTGCTACGATTCCTGCCGAAGTTGCACCCGCTTCAACCACCTGTGAAACTTCAGCGACCTCTGTTGTGGTAATCGTTTCCAGATTTAAAGCAGTAACAGTAACGCTGTAGGGTTTGATTTTTAACGTATCTCCACTAACCAGTGGATAAGGGGTAGAGGGAGTAATCTTGCGGTCATTAACCCTGATGCCGTTAGTGCTGCGATCTTCAATAAAAATCTGTTCAGCAGCAGCAGTAATGACGGCATGAAATGCTGAAACCTGTGGACTTCTCAATATAGCTTGAGAGAATTGCTGCTTTTGTGAGTCGGTTAGCACTTCATTTAGTTTTCTGCCAATGGCAATCGGAGTGGTAAAAATGAACTGATGATGCTCTCCTGTTGCTGGTTCATCCCAACTCAGTTGAATCTGCCTGGTCATGTTGTAAGAGCCTCCTGAATCTTAATAAACCCATGAATTTAAAGCTCTTGATGATTATGCGATCGCCCGCGTTCAACTACCAAACCTTAATAGTGTCATCTTTACTGGCGCTAATCGGACGTTGTCCATCATCATTAAAGACAACGGAGGTGACCGCATCGGTATGTCCTGAATACGTATGAATTGCTTCGCCTCTATTCAAGTCCCAAAGCTTAACTACTCTATCTTCACTGCCACTAATTAAACGATCGCCATCAGGACTAAACGCAACAGAATTGACTAAATTTGTGTGCCCTGTCAGAGTCTGAATTTGCGCTCCAGTCTCTACGTTCCAAAGTTGAATGGTTTGATCATTACTACCACTAGCAAGTTGCTGTCCATTTGGGTTAAAGGCGATCGCTCGGACTGAATCTGTGTGTCCAGTGAGGGTACGAATTAAGGTTCCTGTTTGCAGATTCCATAACTTAATGGTTCCATCTCGGCTTGCCGTAGCAATTGTATCTCCATTTGGGCTAACAGCAACGGCAAAGATTCCGCCAGAATGTCCTCTAAGCGTGTGCAACACCTCTCCAGATGGCAGAGCCCAGACCTTCGCTGTTTGATCCCAACTGCTGCTCACAAGCTGTTGTCCATCCGGGCTAAACGCAATTGAGCGAACAAATTTAGAATGTCCTTGAATGGTGCGAACGGACTCTCCAGTTTGGATGTTCCACAGTTTAATGGTTAAATCTTTACTGCTACTCGCGAGCGTTGTACCATCTGGACTAAATGCAACTGCTAATACCTCGTCTGTATGTCCTGCCAGTGTGCGAATCAGTGATCTATTCTCTATGTTCCATAATTTAATCGTTTTGTCTTCGCTTGCCGTTACCAGCGTCTCTCCGTCAGGACTGAGAGCCGCAGACCAAATGCCGTTTGAGTGCCCTGCTAAAGTTTGAACTTGAGCGACTTGTTCATTGGGTTGTGCATCCTCATACAGTCGTTGATCTACCCCGCAAGCCACTCCTGCAATCGCTAAAGCGGCTGCAATTCCTCCAATTAACCGTTGAGAAACTTGCCGAACAAACCGATCGAAATTGATTTGACTCCTTGTTTTCCACATTTCTTGTTCATCCTTTGGTAAATTTAACTAACAAACGAGCGCAATCCATAAGTTTTTACCTGTAAGCTTTTACCTGAAGTCAATCTGAAATCAATTAAATCCAAAAATTAAGTTCAAAATTTTCTATGCCTACTGCCAAATTTTGATCGTTCTGTCTTTACTGCCACTCACGAGCTGATTGTTTTCAAAACTGGCAGCAATTGCGACAACCCAATCGGAATGTCCGGAGAGCGTCTGACGCAGTTGTCCGGTTTGGGCATCCCAAATTTTAATCGTTCGGTCTATACTGGCACTGGCAAGGGTGTGTCCATCCACATCAAAGGTGACGGCAACCACGCGATCGCGATGCCCTGCTAAGGTATGCAGCAATTCTCCAGTTTGGACGTTCCACAGTTTGACGGTATTATCCCAACTGGCGCTGGCGAGTTGCTGTCCATCTGGGCTAAACGCGACTGCTCGCACTGTGTCGTCGTGTCCTTCCAGAGTACGCAGCAATTCTCCAGTTTGAGCATTCCAAAGTTTGATGGTTTGATCGCCGCTGCCACTGGCAACCGTTTGTCCGTCTGCGTTCAGAGCAACCGAGTAAACGGCACCTGAATGTCCTTGTAGCGTTTGCCGAAATTCTCCACTCTGTATATCCCAAAGCTTGATAGTGCGATCTTCACTGCCGCTGATCAGGAGTTGACCTGTGCGATCGAGGGCAACAGACCAAACTGGACTGGAGTGTCCTTCCAGTGTGCGACTCAGCTCTCCGGTTTGCACATCCCAAAGTTTAATGGTCGCATCACCACTGCCACTGACAAGCGTCTGCCCATCTAAACTCAAGCTGACCGATCGCACAGAGTCAGTATGTCCAGTTAGAGTGCGGCTTGCTTGCCTCGTTGCTAAATTCCAAAGCTTGATAGTATTATCCTCACTACCACTCACTAGCACTTGTCCATCAGTGCTGAGTGCAACTGACCAAACGGTATCAGCATGACCGGAGAGCGTATCCGTTGGTGACAGGTTGGGGGAAGTAGTGAACTGAGTAATTTCTGAACCGAACGGTAGATTTAGCAATTTAGATAAACCGAAAACTCCAATGCCCACAGCCATTGCTGTCCCACAGCCAAGCAGCGTGCGAGTCCAGAGGGCAGAGGATGGGTGAGGTGAAGCTGAGGCAGCAGTGTCCGGGCGTTTTACGGATGCAGCACTCTCTGTGTCAGTCACCAATGTCTTGGTAATATCAACAGCCGAAGATGCAGAAGAGCTAGAGGCTAACGACTGCAAATGTTGGGTAGATAGTTCAGAACAGGTGGACTGTAAAGCCTGATTGAATGTCATAACAGATGCGAAGCGATTGTCTGGAGCTTTTTCCAAACACTGCATTACCACTGCTTCGAGCTCGGGCGATAAATGTGCGCCGTTCGGTTGCGATCGCAAAGACTGAGGAGCTTGGGACAGATGAGCCGATCGCCATGCGGCATTATCAACCTTATGGTTGTGGAAGTCAAAGCCAAAGGGATCAACTCCAACCAACATCTCATAAAGAATCATGCCCAGGCTGTAGATATCTGTCCGTTCGTCAATTGCTGAGGATATCTCAAATTGTTCAGGCGCAGCATAGTGACTAGTCCCCAAAAATACGCTCGTCGCACTCGTCGCTTCTACATCTAGAGAATGGATTTTGGCAATCCCGAAATCAATGATTTTGACTAACTCTCCAAGCGCTGTGGAAACTAGAAAAATATTGGCAGGTTTCAAATCGCGGTGAACTACTTTAATGCGTTCACCTGCGTTAGTCTCTGAGTTCCAGAGTGTTACTCCAGCATGAGCGAGTTGTAGCCCAGCACAAACCTGGCTAACGATCTGACAGGCTTGTGCCACGGGTAAACGAATTTGGACTGCCAACAATTCACCCAGAGTTTGCCCCTGAAGATATTCCATCACGTAGAAGGGGTGTCCCTCTGGAGTCACACCATAGTCGCTCACCTGAACAATATGTTGACTTTTCAAAGCCGCACAAATCGCGCATTCTCGCTCAAAGCGCTCCTGCAAATCAAGATCTTTGTCGATAATTGATTCTTTCAGTCGCTTGAGCGCTACAGGTTTACCCAGTCGAGTATCAATTGCTAAAAAGACTTCGCCCATGCCACCACCGCCCAAGCGTTTTTGCAGACGATAGCGATCGCCAATTAAAGAACCTTCCATAGAAACAAACGATTGGGTTATGGAGCTTGAGGATCTCGTTGATGTTTTCATTTAAGTCACTCCAACTTGACCACGCCATTTCGGTGCCGCACTCACAAACTGGTACGTTAACATTGACGCCCACATTCCGCCCTTTAACTGTCACACCAAACTATTAAGCCTCAAATCTAGTCATAGCAGGAGTTTTAAGATATTTAGCTCAAATGCACTACTACCTTATTATTCGCAATAAGTCAATCTAGTTGAAAATGGATCAGAGCGCGATCGCCGTAAGCTTGATTGTTTCGTCGTTAATTCTCAATGTGCCAGTTGGAAGTGCGGAATATGGGGTCAGCACTCAACGCAACTGAAAGTGATCGCCCTTGGTAAAGCGAACGATCGCACTGTGTTTATTGGGTCAACGAATTAATCACTAGTTTTTGGGATGATCTTGATCAGGTATCGCTCTAAAATTAATCGTTCGCGCTCAGAGAGTTGAGTTATATCCTCACACGTATCGACCGCCACCATCTAGATGCAGCACTTCCCCAGTGATGAAGCGGGTAGTCATTAGAAATAAGATAGAGCGGGCGGCTTCAGCGGCGGTGCCAATCCGCTTAACGGGCAGGGTTGCAGCTTGTGCTGCGATCACCCGCTCATACTGATCTTGAAAGGCGGCTTGCAGCAATGGGGTGTCGATGTAGCCAGGGGCGATCGCGTTAACTCGAATCGGTGCTAGCTCCAACGACAACGCCCGACTCATCGCTTCAATGCCCCCTACTGCCGCCGCAGAAACTGCCATACCCACAATAGGGCGAGTTGAGAACAAGCCAGACATGAGCGTAATTGACCCATCCGATAGTTTGGGAACGGCGTGACGAACGGCATAAATCGCACCCAGAATCCGCTCATGGATGGGTAGAACTAACGCTTGCAAGGGAGTGTCAACCACTTTGCCGGATGACAGACTGGCACCCAGTACAACGAGATGATCAATGTGATCAAAACGCTGCAAATGATGTGGCATGAGCGCAATCATCTAGAGACTGGGCAACAATGGTTGCGATCGCAACTAATCAAAATCTGTGAGTTGCTTACCTAACAAATCTACAGAAAAACTCTGCACGATATACTGATTAAGCACTCGGTGTGATAGAAAAAAATGAAGACGAAAAACTTACTATCACTAAGGTTCGTCTTCCTCCGCCTGCCGATTTATTTCTGGCAATTATCTACCACCCACCAGATTGAAATCTGTAGCAAGTTGATGATTCCAGCGATCGGCAGCTTCAGCAATGCGTCTCCCATAATTTTCAGCCGTTAAGCGATCGCCCGCCTCCAAAACTGGCGCTGCACCGCTCATATCCATTGGGCTTTGTCCCATCACGCCGATAAATGAACCAAGCCGATTAACGCCATCCTCTTTGCCAAAATAATGACTTGGCAGGTCATTGACACTCATCCAAATCATGCTGTGTTGCGCGGCAAAAATAGACAGGTATAGCAGGGTTCCCTGTTTATCTCCGCTCAGGGAGCTGGAGTGAGTAAACCCTCCCGCCAGTTTGTCCTTCCACTTCTGGCTAATCCAGGCTTCACTACCATCCAGAAATGCTTTGAACTGGGCTGCAACTCCACCCACGTAGGTTGGAGTGCCAAAAACGATCGCATCTGCCTCTGCCAATCTCTGCAATATTGCCCCATCTTTCCAGCGTCCATTCACAATTTGCTCACCCGTAATTCGTAATAACTCAACCTGGCTTCCGGCAACGCTGCTCGCTCCTTTAGCGACAGCCTCTGCCATCAAGTGAGTGTGTCCCGCACCAGAAAAATAGACGATCGCAATCGTTGCCATAAAACCTTGTCCCGTTGAAACATTTGCCTTACACCCACACTCTAAAAGTATCTACTTACCAAAGTAAAGTAGGTACTTTATAGTAACTAATAGACACTTTTCGGTAACTAGCGATGATTCGTAAGTGTAAAGATCCAATTCCTTGCCCTGTCAGTATCCTTATGGCAGTCCTGTCCGGTCCTTGGACGATGTATATCCTGTGGATATTGTCTACTCGTGGGGCAACCCGATTTGGAGAGCTACGGCGGCAAGTTGAGGGAATTTCAACCAAAGTGTTGACGGAACGATTGCGGATGCTGGAGCAAGAAGGCATTCTCTATCGGCACTATGAACCGACCGTACCACCCCAAGTGACCTATGGACTCACCGATCGCGGGCTAGAACTCGTCATCATTCTTGACCAGCTAAACACGCTCGCTGAACGTTGGTACACCGACCCGTTAGACAGCCAACGTTCCAGTGTGTCTCAGCACTGACCGATTGCGCTCACTCCTCATTGACACATGGGACAGCAGAAAGCGAGTCATGCGATTGGCGATCGCCTCTCGTTCTTCTTCTAGGGCAAAATGTCCGGTGTCGAGCCCCAATTATCCTGGGCGAATATGAGGCAACACTACGAAAGTTGAAGGAGTTTCAGCTGTAGCCCACGCTCCGCATTGGCACCATCAGAAGCATCCGGATTACAACGCTGGCGGAATTGCTTTCGACTTTACCATTATGCCAGAGTGGAAAGAAGAAGCGGCGATCGCTGATGTTGCGATCGCCAATCTGCCCTTACAACGCACGATCGGTTTGACGTGGCGGTTAGGGCAACATTCTGCGGTTATCGGCCAGTTTCGAGCTCTTGCGGCTAGCCATAAGTGGCATTAATCGTCGCGATCGCCCCACAGTTCCAGGCACGAGTGGTTTGAATCTTACGGTGAAGTTGTGCGGCGGCAGATAACCTGAAACTTCTACTGATGTCCTCTGTACCGTCCGCACCAACGCAGTGTTAGCCTGCTTTATTTTCGATCGCCACTCCCCTATTGAGCGGGACAACTCAAGGTCATTCCTTTGGGGCCTTTGCTCTGGGTTTGCATGTCGATTTTACCGCCTTGCCCTTGGGCTACTCTTGTCGTTCAGCGCGAATCCGCTCTAGCAACGCCGCTGCCGGTTCATCGTTGGGGTCTTGCGGCACTAATTCACCCCGAAAGGCTTTGGCCAGGGTGGCTTGTTTGAGGCGATCGCTTAAACCGCTAAAAATTCCTACTGTCTAGGGCTTGGCATTCGTCGATCTCGACGCGTTCGCGTTCGATTTCGCGGCGCAATTCCTCCTCGCTGGGCAGCACCAAACGATATTTACTGGCGAATAATTGCTCACTTTCGTGCAATACAGAATAGCGCACCACCGATTGGTCTTTGCTGCCACAGAGCAAAAGACCTACCGTAGGGTTGTCGTCTGCGCCACGGCGTAAGTCATCGTACATCCGCACATACATATCCATTTGCCCAATGTCTTGATGGGCTAAATGCCCAGTTTTGAGGTCAATGATGACAAAGCACTTGAGCAGGTAATTGTAAAACACCAAGTCAATGTAGAAATCTTGGGTTTCTGTGCTGATCCGCTGTTGACGAGCAACGAAAGCAAAACCTTTGCCCAGTTCCAGCAGAAACTGTTGCAGTTTATCCATGAGTGCTCGCTCAAGGTCTGCTTCCAGTAAGCGCCCTATATCTGGCAGACCGAGAAATTCCAGCATCACTGGATCGCGCACAAAGTCTCGTGGGGTTTGGGTTTGTGCTTGTAATGTTTGTTGGGTTTCGGCAATTAGCCCATCCTGGTCTTGGCTAGACAGCAAACGCTCGTAGTAGAGGGTGCCAATCTGCCGCTCTAGGATGCGGGTGCTCCAGTTTTGTGCTGCCGCTTCTTGCATGTACCACAGGCGGGCTTCTAGGGTATCGACCCGCAAGAGCAAGCGGTAATGAGTCCAACTCAATTCGGAACGCAGTGCGTTCCAATTTGGAAAATACTGAAAGAAGGCTCGCATATTCCGCAGGTTCCGCTCATCGAAGCCTTTGCCAAATTCTCCTGTGAGTGTGGCGGCAAGTTCTGCTAGCAGGCGTTTACCATAACCGGCCCGTGCCTGCCCGCCCTGTTCAAATTCGACGATATGCCTGCCGATCTGCCAATAGGTTTGTACCTGAATGGTATCGACGCTGCGGAATGCTTGCTGTCTTGCCTGAAGGATCAAGCTGCGTAGTGCATCCAACAAGGTTAGTGGCAGTTCGATGTTGCTCATCCATTTACCTCCTGATCGGATCAGCCAGAACGCTTTCCTGGTTTCTGCTTTGATTTTACCGCCTTGCCCTTGGGCTGCTCTTGTCGTTCAGCGCGAATCCGCTCTAGCAACGCCGCTGCCGGTTCATCGTTGGGGTCTTGGGGCACGAGTTCGCCCCGAAAGGCTTTGGCCAGGGTGGCTTGTTTGAGGCGATCGCTCACGTTAAGGTTGATTGTTGTGGGTCATCATCAGGTGGATGCAGTCCGGCTAACCCCCATTTTTCTCGAGCGTTTTGGATAGGCGAATAATTTCGTAGAGCAGCTTAGGAATGGGCATTGGCAGCCATGACCGCATTAATGTAACTAAAGATTTCGTCAAGTTCACCAATCGCTTCCAGCTCGATACTTTCCTGAGGAGTGAGTGTATCTGCCTTTTTTTTGTCAAGTAAGGCTTGAAGCCGATCGCCAAGTTCATCGGTAAATTTAAATAGAATGAGATTGCCAATGTTCTGAACTTGTAGCCCTTGCGGGATTAAGGATGAAGGTCTCAGCAATGTGGTCATGATTTCTCTCCTAGTTTCTGCTTCGATCTTACCTTTTTAGCCTTGGGTACGGCTGGCTTTTCGGCTTGGATGCGCTAAGCGCAAAAACGAGGATCGCTAATTAGGAAGTAACTTTTACTGCTCCGGGTGCTGGAGCACCCCGTAACATTCCTGCGGTACTAAGGTCTTCGTCTAGCTCTTGCCAATGGATACCATAGCCACCACCGCAAATTTGCCAAGCTTCTCGCTGAACTGGGGTAGCATTCAGCAATCTTGGATACCATTCTAGGGGGACACTAATCATCCGATCGTCCATCAAGGTGACGCTAATGCGGGTCTCAGTGAAGGAAACGGATTTTACCCGCTCATCAGTCTGGATTGCCAAAGTATTCATGCCACGCTCCTAAAAACTCAGTTTGATGGTCTTTCACTAATGATTCTATCTGGCGTAGTTCTCTATCGTTAAAGCCGTAATTTTTAGCGAGTTCAACAGCATTAAGCCAAAATTTTACGGATAAGTTGTCTCGATCGCAGTGAATGTGGGGTGGTTCGTCAGGTTCATGACTATAGAAGTAAAAGCGATACGCTCCGCTACGTAGAATGGTTGGCATTCTGCTGTCCTTTTCTTTTTGTCCCAGCTTGCTCTCGCTCGGCGCGAATCCGCTCTAGCAAAACCGCTGCGGGTTCATCGTTGGGGTCTTGGGGAACTAATTCGCCCCGAAAGGCTTTGGCCAGGGTGTCTTGTTCGAGGCGATCGCTCAACTGCAAAAGATGATTCACCACAGTATTTCTACCACATATTGACTAAAGGAACGATCTTCTGAAACCAACGTTAAAGATTCAGCTTTTGCCTGAGA